>SXGQ01287902.1_pt1 | contig 29470 bp, 23 predicted proteins | sample 3178371 | NCBI WGS metagenome assembly SXGQ01 (sample SAMN11356859, study PRJNA531348) | freshwater metagenome | isolation source: freshwater sample F1-20 | place: China: Fuxian Lake, Yuxi | collected 2017-12-25 | reverse complement strand
GGCGCTGAACTTTCATCACATAATTCCCCGATGCGATCCTAGATGTTCAAACGATAACCATAACCTAGCTATCGTGTGTCATTCGTGTCATGATTTGATTCATGCCGGTGAGATAACGATAATTGGTGTGTATCCTTCGACAGGAGGAAGGAAGCTAATGTGGTTCCGGGACGGTGAAGATCCACCGTTGCCTAAGGAATTCTGGAAGGTAAAAGAAAATCCTTTTATAATAAGAGGAAAGAAAACTTAGTCTTTTTATAAAAATTTTTTAGAAGGCATATAATTGTTTTTATGCCTATGGAAAAAAGCTTCTTGAAAAAAGGAATCATTTTTGTTTCTGCACTGGTTGCATGTCTATATGGATGTGAGCGACAGAATCCAAATAAACTATCAGGAGATACTTCTGCTGTTTTTGAAGATTGTCCTACTCCATCCAATGTAAGTTCAAGTTCTTCAACTTCACAAGCTGTTACATCAGGAGGAAATGAAACTTCTACAGGAAAAACTGTAGGACCTTCTGTTACAGTATCAACAGGATCAGGAGATCAGCAACAACAACCTGAAGAGACAGAACTGGATAAAAGAGAGCTTGATTATTCAGAAGCATTGAGGACCGCAAGCATCCTAATCGTTGGCGATTCTCCAACGTTATCAGAGATCTATGAGCTTGCTGATCTGCCATCAGACCAACAAAAAGCAAAATATCAAGAATTGGTCGATAAAAAGTTGTCAGATCCAAGGTTTGCAGATACTCTTGTTGAATTTTTTAAATACACGTTTAAGATGGGCGGAGCTTCAACGACTACTGGCGAGCCTAATAGAGATACTGCACCAACATTTGCAGCCAGGACAGTATATGAAGAAAAAGATTGGAGAAACATTCTCATTCAACAAACCAACACATGCCCAGCGTATAATCTTATGACAAAATCATTCAGCGATGGTAGCTGTAATAACCTCCTTGCTGGAATGGTCCATTCAGGAATATTAACGGATCCAGGGGTACAAAGTTTGTATTATGGAAATTTATCTTTCCGCAGGAATCGTTTCTTTCATGAGACATTCTTGTGTAAATCAGGTAATGAGCAAGCAGGAGGTGAACCTACTGATCAGCCACCTATTGATGCCCCTTGTTCAGGTGTAGATCCGATTCCTGGATATCAAAACAAATGGCCTGTAAGCGAAATTGCTGGCGTTTGTAACGGAGGTAGAGTAGATTTTCACGCTTACAATTCAAGCAATGTTTGCGCAAATTGTCATGCAACGTGGAATCACAGGTCTCCACTATTCAGCCAGTTCGATTCGAACGGTGTGTTTCAGCCTCTTACAGCAAGCGGAGAATATTCAGTGTTCGTTCCAGTCGAAGGATCTCCAAGAGCAAAGATGTCTGATTGGTTATGCGTAGATCCAAGCAAATGTCCGAACGGAGGTAGTAACGCGACTGCATGGAAGAAAACGATGAAAGTAAATGGCGTAGATTCTGTAGCTTCAGCTAGTACGATCAATGAATTGGGTCAAGTTATGTCTCAGGATGATGAAGTCATCGAATGTGCAGTAAAAAGAGTATGGAATTATGCCATGGGAAGAGCAGATATAACAGAGATAGGCGGAAGAAGCTGGGTTAGTTTGCCTGATCGTAATGATCAAAATTCAGAATTAGTTACAATGTCTAAGCTTATTTCTCAGTTTAGAAATGATGGGTATAATTTAAAGAAGGTCTTTAGATCCATCTTGTTGTCAGATGACTTTACGAGGTTTTAACATGAAAACTTTTAAGCGTAATGTATTGCCTTTGTTCATTCTTGTAGGTTGTTTTTCGTGTGGATCTGAAGCACCAAAAATAGGAGATGATTTTTGTCCTGAAGAAGAAGCTAACGTTTCTTCGACAAATGTTGCACAATCATCTGTTGTCGTAGGAGCCGGAGGAGCTAGCAATGTATCTTCGTCTACAGTTTCAGCTTCAACAGGAGTTGGAGGAAGCATGGAACAAAAATTCGACCCACCAGCACCAGATGAGATAGTATCTAGACTACATAACTGTCATAAACTGTCTTATCAACAACTCGGTAATTTCTTGAGATCTCGAGGGGCATCAATCCCACCAGGAAATGCATCTGACGTCAGGACGACACAAGTCTCTGTATTCGGATCAACGCAAATGTTAGGAACTTTGTTCGGAGGTAGCGGAGCAGCATGTGAAATGGCCGTTACGACAGCAAATGGAACGAATGATCCGGTATGCGGAGGCGGAGAAGTTTGTTTCTGTAACCAAGATGATAAGATGAACCAGGTCAATCGTAGCTGTTTGGATGTCGGTAATAATTCTCCTGATGCAGCAGACGGATATTGTGTATCTAAACCTGCAACTCCTGGATTTCTTTACTTTACGGGTAAAGATGCACTTGGGGTACCAAAATTAGATTCACGTTTAGGTGAAAAAGAAGAACATTCAACTGCATCAGCAATGAAGTTAATGGACATATTTGTCCAAGCTGCTCCGCAGATCATCGCAAATATTGGAGATCCATCAAGGGCCCCGGCGTGTACATTGAATGGAAAGAACATGCCGATGTTCTCATCTGATGGAAGCTGCATAGAAGAATCAGTCAGCTGTTTGATTGGTACGCCTGCGACTGAAGATCACATGTTGTTGTGCAATTTATTGGTCAGTAAAGCTGATAAGAACAGTCCTGCAGATGTAATGAAGAAAAGAAACATAACCGTTGCAGTGTTGATGTCTGCTGCACATTCATGTCAATGAAGGGAATATGAAAATGGGAAATTGGAAACTAAAAGAACTTCGTAATGACAGACGTAGAACATTTTTAAAGATGTGCACGGCAGTTGCCGCAGCAGTTGGAATTGAAAGAACTAATCTTTTAAATTTCCTTGCTGATGAAGGAGGGTATGGACTTGCTGAAGCTGCAGGATCTAAGTACGGAAGATCTTTGCTTGTCCCATCTCCAAACGGCGTATACGCATGGTTTCAAGAGTTGTGGCCCGTCGCTGATGTAGGATTAAAGGCATGTCAAAACGCCAATGTTCCAGGACTATCTTCCACGTTTGGAGGAACTTCATCATATCTTTATACGTCTCAACGAGGATTCAACCCAGCAAATGGATATAGAGGAACCTATGCCTGGGGTAAAGGAAATCCGATGCCTGCTCTTCCAATGGGAGTAAAAGGGCTGGACGCAGGAGATAAACCATTCTTTTATGGTCCTGATGCTCCTTGGTTCGATCATTCGGCAGGAAAACCAAAATATCCAGTAACCGCCTTTATGTCAGGAAAAGATGAAACGCATACCGAGTTTCCGATTTCTAACATGTCATTATCAGGAAATTCATCATTACAAGCTGCGTTATCTTCGTTAGGTGCTGCAGGCTCATCGGCTATAGTACCGGTTTTAGGCATCGATCCTGTTAAGTACGGAAGAGCCCCTGGCGCTCCTGAAGTTGCTACAGTTCCTAGTTCATTAGGGATGATTGACTTATTTAATTCTGCAGCAAGCCAATTTACTCTTTCTACAAAAGCCGATCAAGAATTGTTTGAAACTTACTATAAGGCTTTAGTCGGCCTAAGAAAGTCTGCTGGTCGAACGACATGGGCTCCTCAAATGTCGATAACAAAGAATGCTGCAAGGATAATAGGCCTAAATTTTGCATCGCAATTAACACCTACGAGTCAAGATTTGACTGATTTTGGTATTCAAGAAATGATTGACGGAATGACATCAAACTCTGGATACATGACGTCGACGCAACGCGCAGGAATCGAAGAGTTTGGTAGGGTATTGATCGTCGTTGCCAAGGCATTTACTCTAGGGTTGTCTAAGACGGCGATAGTTGCTTTATCCCCAGGGCCTACAAGCGATACAACGTTTACAGATCCTCATGTAACATTTGACGGTACGATGCAGATGAGTCAAGGACGCAACACGACGAAACATCTAGGAAAAGTTCTTGATGGGTTCTACAATTATCTATCTCAGCAGATCGATCCTGAAAATCCAACAGAACGTTTGGATCAGAGCACGACGTTTGTTGCATATGGAGACACCCCTCATACTCCGCTTGTTGGATCGACATGGCCAGATGCTACGCCTGATGCTTGTAATTGGATGTATGTCATGGATCCAAAAGGACATATAAAGAATGGATGGTTCGGCCACATTTATGCGAATAAAGTCAACGGTAAGAATGCAGTTGGATTTAATCCTTTAACTGGTACGGATGATACATCGAAAACCTCAGAACAAGTTTCTGCGTTTGCTTCAACAGCAACCGTTTATGCCGTTGCCAAAGGTGACAGCAATAAGACATCAGAATATGGTAATTCACCAAATATCGTATCAGGATTAATCAACCAAAAGTAATAAATAAAAACCTAATATATTTATTTTAGTTTTTTAGGAGACATCTATGTTGGACTTTAATAGTAACGTGCATCAAACGTACCTTCTTGTCGGTACACTTTATGAATCTAATCGCGGAGCAATTCCTCATAGGAATTTGATTAGTCCTCGTAAATGGAAGGATCATCTCACAAAAGAAGAGATCACGACTATTAATGAAGCTTGGAGTAGATTTACGTATGCTGAATCGTTATTGAATGAAAATATGTTGGCAGGTTCTCGAATCGAAAGATGGGAGAACTTCTTAATGGTTGAGGACGACAATAGTGGAGAAGGTCCTAAAAAGACTGGAATCTGGGGGAAAATTAAATCTGGAATTGGAAAAGGATTAAAGTGGATCAGCAGAAAAGTTGCTGGTAAGCGAAGCCTTGAAAAAGGTGGATCTTTGTTCGGTCTAGGCGCTAAATCAAGGGCTCAACAAGCAGAATTTGCTAAGTTAGAGCAAGATCAAAAAGAGTTGATCGACATTCTTAAGGCTGCAACTTCAAAAGATTATCCAAACAACGAAGATGTAGAAGAATTTAAGTCAGAAACAGCAAAATCGTTGAATGACGCTGAAGCTTTCATTAAGACCCACGAAGATCCAGGAGTTCGTGCAGAAATGTATAAAGCTCTTAAAAAGTGGGTCACTTATCTTTTGGATCAAAAGATTGGCGACCATTACAAGCATTTTATGGAGAACATGTCTCTTGCTGGTGCCTTACTTCTCTTAGAGGCAGAAGAAGAAGCTTTAGGAACAAAGAAAGGTTCATCAGAATCGATTAAGGGATTAGAAAGCACTTTGTTACCTACTGTCTTGAAGATTCTTGGCGGTGCAGGTTTAGCTGTCACAGCTGGAATTTTAGCTGCTTATCCTGAAATTCTTAATTCAACTTCAGTCAAAGCAATTACAACAGAAGATACTTCAACGATTCAAAAGGCTATTGATGCAAAATTGCCTCCTGTTGTTGTAAAAGAAAGATTTTTAAATGATATCGTTCCTGAGTATTTCAACGGATTAAAGGCACAAGGTGTTCAATTAGCAGGAGATCCTGGAAATAACCCTAAGGATCTTGTACTATTTTTTAAGGAAATAGGATCAGGAGATGAAGCAAAAGGCGCAACAGAATTTTTTAAGAAAGTAAACATAGCAAACCCTGGTGGAAGCGCAAATTCAAATTATTTCTTGGAACGTCTTATGGGAGGTAAGAGCATCGACGATGCTGCGTTTATGCCTGGTGCAAGAGACCTTGAATCAAGCTTTGATTATGAATATGGAACAGTAGGCGCTAATCTTGGCGCTGCAAAAGGTAGCTTCATGGAGAGAATGGGAGGCGCTGCTGGAGTACCGGTATCTATTTCAGGAATAATTGCAAAGCAGCTTGTTAATAAAGCAATCAAATCAGTTGTAACAAAAATGGTTGCAGGGGGAGTATTAGGAGCCGCCGGCGCAGCTACCGCAGCAGCCGTTGCAGGCGCTGTCGGGGTAGGCGGTCTTCTTTCAGGATTTGCTATTAGCCGCTTAAGAGAAAAGAGCAAGAAAGATAGCAGAGCTGCGTTCTTAAATGATTTATATGATCAAATAGACCAATTTGAAAAGAAAGAAGAAGAAGCCGTCCCACTGCCAGAACCAGTTCCTCCAGAGCCGCCTCCGGAAGAAGATGACGGTGAGAAAAAAGGAAAAGAAGGTGATATTGAAAAGAAGTCTGGAAAACCTATAAAGAAGATGACGACAGTCAATGCTAGCGGATCATACCTTTCAGGAGTCGCTAATAAGTTCTTGGATTCTATCGGTATCAAAGGTCAAGACAAGAAGTACGCGTCTCAACCTGCAGTTGCAGCTTTGGATGCTCTTATGAAGAAGAAAGCTCTTCTTGCTGATTCTAGAATACGTTTACAGAATTTGTTAGAGACAGCATCAGATATCGACATCACTGCAAAGAGAGCAGAAAAAGATTCTTATAAAGGAAATCCAAAAGACCATCCTTTATTTAATGATGTTGTTGCTTCAATAAAGTCGCAAGAAAAACTTCTTCCATCAGGAACTACGCCGGAAAAGTTTGCAGAAGATTTTATGCAACATTTGATCAACAACGATAATGTAGCTTTGCCTGATGTAGCAGAAGAAAAGAAAATAGACACAAAGAAGATTGTTGATGCCGCTTCAAAGTTTGTTAAAGACGATAAAAAAGCACAAGCTGAAATTCCCGGGATGATTGATGGTCTTAAACAGGCAGGAAAGTTAAACGATAGTCTTTCTAGCAATTATGGAAAAGATGTAAGCGGAATGAACCTTGTAGATTTTACTAAAGGAAAATCTTGGGCTCCAAAAAGCATTTCACAACGAGCAGCAGCCGTTGCATTGTTTAAGGCAGGGGCTATTAACGAATCTACTCTAAGAACCTTGCTTAGAGAAATTTCAGAAAACTTTGATTCTAAATTGATTGCAGAAAATAATCGTTTGATGAAATTAGCAGGATTGATTAAGTAATCTTATCTTCGTCAACTTAAATGAGAGGTCCTCAAAGATCTCTCATTTTGTTTTTCTTGTACATGACATATGGTTGATGGTATCTTTTTTATCACCGGCAACATCAAGCCGACTTTAAATTAATCTAAATAAATCGGAGAATATTTTATGCCAAAGAATAAAAAGAATTATGCGTCAACCAACAAGAATGCAACAATCCGTAGCCGCCGTGATCGTACGGGCAAGCTTCGAACAGAGACTGCTCGCCGTGATGATGGTTTCAACGCAGCAGTGACGACCGACGTTCGCAATGATTCAACTCGATTCTTTATCGACTTTGATCAACAAACCGTTGAGTTCAGCGGTCGCGAGGCCCGTACTCTTTATCGGCTTCTTCGTAATCATTATGAGTATACCGGTAAGCCACGTCGTTGATTATTGTTGAAGTAAACATTTCTTAACTTAGGAGAGGTTGTTTAAAGCCTCTCCTTTTATTTTTTATAGGAGGTACTGAGATGGAAATTAGCAAACAGACTGCGATGTCTATGATTAAGGTACTATGTCACTACAACTCTTTAACAATGGTTGGAGCAAGTTATCCTGTTATTGATAATGTTGATTCATTATTAGAAGATTTTGAAGCCTATGTTCTAGGTTTAGATGATGATAAGAAGACTTTTATTGATACTCTTCGAATTACAGGGGATGTGTATCCTGAATCATTGTGTGAGTTAGCATCAGTAAATGGTCATGTAAATAATTCATCAGTTGGTGATTCAGGAACTGATGTGAATCTTTCTTTTAGGAAAGTCATTCATGATGAAGCCGGAGAAGTAGATACTTTCCTGATGATCGATGGAGGTAGAGACTCAATCGGTCCAGTTACATACATCAGAATGCTTGATAGAGAATTGCAAGTAGCTACTGGACAAGGATCAGATAGAACTTGGCATTATTTTGATATTGAAAATATTCCTTCATCTTGGACAAGGATCTTTGGACAAGACAATTGTTATTTTAGAATCGTTAACTGGCAGTAAAGTTTAATAATAACAAATATTTTTGCGCCACGTTAATCTTTGTAATTCAATACTTATTGATTAACGTGGCGCAGATTATTAAACCGTCAACAGTTGCAATAACTCTCTTAAAAACAAGAGATGAGTTAAATGGATTGTTACAACTTATTCGTTCTTGGAGAATGAAAGGAATCAACGGTTCAGGAGTTGTTCCTATCGCAATTTTACCTTTGGAAGCAAAATTAGAGAAATCTATCAAAGACATTGAAGTAATGATAAAGATTGCAGCGCAAGTCTAATTTTTGTTTTTTACTAAATATTTAAAATGGTTTCTATATAAAGAGGTAACATGCGCTTAACTGAATCACAACTTCGAAGAATTATTTCAGAAGAAATTTCAAATTTAATTGAAACAGAAACAGCAGGAGAAAAAGCTGCTGCTGCTGCAGGTCAAGCAACTTCAATTTCTTCATTTGAAACTAAAGCAAAAACAGTTAAAGATGCACCTGGACTTGTCGATTTAATAATTAGTGTAATTAAATCTTCAGGTCTTGGAGCAAAGCTAGGCGCAAATAAAGGAATCATTAAAACAGCATTAATTCAAGCAAATAAAGAGATTGCACAACAATAGAAAACCTTTAATATGTCAGCATCATCAGAAACTTTATTATTTCAAATTATAGAACTTGAGAAAATGATCTTAGAATCTAAGTCTCGAGGCGAAAATTCAGTTGAATTAGAAGAAACATTATCGTTACTTAAGGGTAGATTTACTTCAATGAATGAAGCCTTGAAAAAGTCTCAAGGCTTATTGAAGGGATGATAATGCAAAAAGTAGATTTATATCAACCGATGATTCACGTTCGTGTAGGCGTTCCTCCGTTGTTTATTAATGTCGGAGTTAATAGGAACGGATCTGAAACGACTGGAGGCCCAGTAGAAAATGTTGTCCGTCCAGAAACTTATGTTCTTCTTTCTGCTCTTCCTGATGAGTTGCGTGAAAGAGTAAAAACGGCAGTACAAGCTTTAATTTCTTCAATGTGAATGTATGTTGCAGGTCATAAAATTAGGCTCAGTCGGTCATGACGTAGAACGCTGGCAGACATTTTTAAGAGGTCAAACTAAAAGTAGTTCAATTGTAGTTAGCGGAACGTTTGATCAAGTTACGCATGTAGAAACTAAGACATTTCAATCTAAGAAAGGATTGGTTCCCGACGGCGTCGTAGGTCCTAAGACGATATCTGTAGCATTACAATCCGGATATCCCTTGATGGATGATCCGACTTCAGATATTAACGGCCTTAATTGGCCTAAAAAACCAATGAACGGACCGTTAAATGTTGCTGATCGTGAAAAATTATTTGGCAAATTTTCTTATGTTTCATCTCCAACATTTTCTAATCCTGAAGCAATAACAATAACAGGTAGTTGGATTCAAAACAGCATATCAACAATTACTATACCTCAATTATCAGGAATAGCCGGCGCGCCGTCTTCTTGTAAGATTCAAATTCATGCGTCATTAGTTAAACAAACAGAAAATTTATTCCAAGCATGGGATTCTGCAGGGTTAAAGTACTTGATTATGTCATGGGGAGGATCTTGGGTTCCTAGATTTATTAGAGGGTCAAGATCAGTTTTATCGAACCATGCTTGGGCGACAGCTTTTGATATAAACGTTCAATGGAATATGTTAGGTGCTCAGCCTGCGTTAAGGGGAGAAGTTGGATCTGTAAGAGAATTAGTAGAAATTGCTTATGATCATGGATTCTATTGGGGAGGATGGTTCCCAAGACGCCCTGATGGAATGCATTTTGAAGCCTATAAAATACTTTAATGAGTCATCTATTTTGTTGTAGATGATAGTTAATTTAGTCATGGCTACTAGAAGAGATATATCACGAGTTAGAAAAGCATATTCTTATTATAGGCCTAGACCAGTTTATAGAGATGTCGCAACAGAGTCGGAAATGAATAACATTTTTAATGCTTTAACACAAGTTACGACCCTAAATCAAAACGTTACGCAGCTTGTTCAAAACGCAGACAACATCGTATGGAATGAAACTCCATCTGGGGTTACAGATGGGTCAAACGTTTCTTTTGAATTGCAATATACGCCTCTTGATAATTCAAAAATGTTGGTGTTCGTTAACGGCGTTTTAAAGGAACGCAATGGAGCAACTTCTGATTACACAATAGCAGGAAAGATGATAACTTTCTTTTGGGCTCCTCCTCCAAAGTCTAAGGTCCTTGTAACTTATTCTAGAGTTACTGGTTAATTTTGCTTAGGTTTTCTGCCTCTCTTTTTTTGTGGTTTATCTTCTTTCAATTCTAGAGCTCCACGAGCCTTTTTTCTTCTTTCCGCAAGATCCATTGCAGCTCTGCCTGCCCTTGTTTTTGGATCTTGGTCAGGCCTGATTCTTGTTTGTTGTTTTTCTTGTTTGTTCTCATCGTCAAGACGATTTTGTTCTTCTTCTTTTTGCTTTTCTTTCTGTAACAGAGCTGCTTCATGGTTGGCTTTTACTACAGATAATTTTTCAATTTCTTGTTTTAAGAAGATGGTTTCTCCTTGCTTTAAATGAAGAAATTTTTCTGATTCTTTAGAAATTGACCGCACAACAACACCTGCATTGTTGAAAAAGCTTAACAATATTTTTGCAACTTCATCTTGAAGTTTTCCTTGTTCTGCTAGCTTGTTTAATTCTTTCTTTTGATTTCTTATATAATCTTCAATTTTATCAGCCGTTTCTTTTGATCCGATAGCATACCCATCTAATTTTTTCAACGTTTCAGATATTGAATTGAATGTATCTGTTTTGTCTGATAATAGTTCTTGAAGAAGATTCAGTCTTGCTTTAATTGTTTTTTCGTCCATAATTTGTTATAAAATATCTTGCAGCTGTTCGTTTCTGACAAAAAAAGGCCCGGAGTTTCCTCCGGGCCCTCAACGACTAGTCAGTCTTAGTCGTTATTCGACTATCAGCCGCGCGAAACAATTACGATCACGTCGTCAGGTGTAAGTGCGCTGACGATTGATCCGTCAAATGTCACGGATGTGGTTGAGATTGCCGTAAGATCGCGACCTGGTGACATGAGAACTCCGTTAAGGAAGATGTCAACAAGCTTGTGATCAGCAGAAGCAAGGGTTGCTTGTGCAGCGAAGCTGAGGACGCTTCCTGCAAAGTTACCAACGCCGTAAGAAGCCTTTGTAAGGTTTCCACCTGCAGATGCTGTATCTAGGTCAATGCGAAGCTCATTGAGCATGCCGACTAATGTCGTTGCTTGGAAGCTAGGATTTGGAACCTGTGATGCTGAAGCGAATGAGATCGCAGCGTTGCCATTTGCGGATAAGAAGAGGTCTTCTGATGCGCTGATGCCAATGTCCTTTCCTGCTGCAGAGGAGAGGCTGACTCCACCTTCTGCAACTGCGAGAGAACCGCTGAGGCTTCCTTCGACTCCACCGAACTTGACGCTGCTCATCCATGCTGGAACGAGTGCTGCTCCATTGAGGTCTGCTGGAGAATCTCCGCTTGCGTTGTGATCAACTTTGGCGAAGATGACTTCGCCTGCGCCGCCATCTTGACCGAGGATAAGGTCGTGGGAAGCACCAGCACCCTTGCTGAGGACGAGACCGGAGTCGACCGATCCGTTGGATCCTGTTGCGAGGTAGATGAATGCATCCTTGACCTTCATGTTCTCGGTCTCGATGTAGGTGAAGGCGCCCTTGACGAGAAGGTCACCATCAACTTGTGCGTTACCAGAGACGCGGAGGTTGCCGATGATGTCGAGCTTCGAACCGTCGTACATGAGGTTTGCTTCGTCCTTCATTGATCCGTCGGCATCAACGATGTAGAGACGTTGTGCTGTGTCGCCGTCGATCTTGATGGAGTTTGCAGTCACGCCACCGTTGAAATCAGCTGGGCCTGCGACTGCAAGACCAACTGAACCTGTGATTGCGAGTCTGTTTAATTCAGCAGCACCTTCAACATCGAGAGTTCCATTCATCACGGATGATCCGTCGAACACTGAAGCCCCTGACACCGCTAAAGATGAAAGGCTTGATGCTCCTGCAGAGAGTCCTGCAAGGGTGGTTGATCCTGCAACGTTAAGTGCTCCGCCAACACCAGCGTTTCCTGTGAGGGTTGAGTTTCCTGAAACTGTTAAAGATGAAAGGGTTGATGCTCCTGCAGAGAGGCTTCCGGCAGTTGAAAGGGCTCCTGCGAAAGATCCTGTTCCAGCTGAAACAACGTTTGCAGCAGAAATTCCGCCGAGGGCGTTGATTTGTCCAGTTGCTTGAACAGTGCTAGAGAAAGATGCTGCACCTGCTACACCGAGCATTCCACCAGCAGAAACGTTTCCTGTGAGAGTAGAAGCGCCTGAGACTGTTAGAGATGCGAGAGTAGATGCTCCTGCAACGCTGAGTGAACCTCCGATTGCAGCTCCGTTGATGATGTCCAAGGATCCACCTTCGATTTCTCCTGAAACATCAATGAACCCTGCAAATGTGGAGTTTCCTCCCACTGCAAGTGAGCTGAGAAGTTGGACGCTGCCGGTGACTTCCATTGCGCCAACGACTGCCATATCACCTGCGATGTCTGCATCGCCAGCGACCGCGGCATCACCCATGATTGCAGCGTCTTCAGAAACCGTAAGGTCTCCTGTTACTGCTGCACCGCCTGTGATAGAAGCTCCTCCGGAAGAAACAGTAAGACCAGCTGCTGCTGTTACTGCACCGGTTAATGTTGAAGCTCCTGCGACAGATAATGTTCCACCAGCAGAAACGTTTCCTGTGAGAGTAGAAGCGCCTGAGACTGATAGAGATGAAAGGCTGGAAGCTCCTGCAGAGAGTCCTGCAAGTGTGGTTGATCCTGCAACTGCGAAGGATCCTGAGATTCCTGCTTGACCGTCGACGTAGAGAGATCCTCCGACGTCAACTAATCCTTGAAAGTTAGCTGCTCCTTGCACATCAAGAGCGCCATTGAGATCAGCAGCTCCTGCAACTTGGATTGTGCTATCGAAAACTGAAGCTCCGGACACATCGAGAGTGCCTTGGAAATCTGCATTTGCACCAGTCATACGAACTGCTGCGTAGATGTCTGCGAGGTCTTGTGAACCGTCGAGAGCATCGTGCCAATTAGACTTACCGATGATACGCTTCATTTGTGAACGAAGCGCGTCGAGGTCGCCCTTCAATGTAGACTTACCAGCTAAGCCAGCGCCTGCTGCAAGTGAATCGTCGAAAGAAAGCGAACCGCTAATCTGAGATTGTTGAATTTTTGAAATAGCCATTTTACCACCTAAATTGGTTGTTTTTACGTGCAAATCCAGCACCATACCGGATTTTTCCACGCACTTATAAGTATTCAGTAACGAACAGTACTACAACGCCAGCAGTGAGCTATTTGTCATAATCTTGTCATAATGACGTAAATATAGATTACAAGATTAACGAGTTAGTTATTCGGCAAAAATGTTTGAGATGTTCTTATCGTCTACCATATTTTTATTAAGCATCTTTAGCATTGAGGAAATGAATACAAAATGACGACATTTGCAGATACAATTAATCCAACTCCGTTTGGTTTCTTTGATGCAGAAGCAGCATTCCAAACTGAAGCTGATTCGATGGTGTTATTTGTTAAAAGGAAATTAGGTGACGATGTTCTATCTGTTGAATTGACTAAAAAAGAAATATGGGCATGTTTTGAAGAAGCATGTTGTGAATATTCTCGTTTAATCCATGAAATGAAAATAACATCAGATTTAACGAACGTTTTAGGCATGCCTACAGGATCAACTGATTTAACAAACAGGTATGCAAAGAGAACAGTTGAATATCTTCTTAGAATGGCAGAGCCTTATGCAACTGAAGCGTATGTCGGCGGATCATACGATGCTACATTAGGATATGTAGAATTGGTCGCTGGGCAACAGGATTATAACATTTATAAGGACGTTAAAGTTGCTTCCGGTAGTAACAAGGATCAGGTTGTTTATGATACAATACCTTCTGGATCAAAAGGAAAGCTAAAGGTTGTTGAAGTCTTTCATTTAGAACCTTTGGCGTCGCAACAATTCTTATTAAATGCTTCGAACATAACCAACTTTTTAGCGACAAATTTCAATTATGAATCTTACGTCAATTCAACGGTATTCTACGTGTTGCCAGTGTTTGAAGACGTCTTAAGAAGGGGAATGTTAGAGACGGCATTTAGAGTTAGAAGATCAAATTATTCTTATGAAATAATAGGAAGTAACTTGCGAATTTATCCTGTGCCTTCCACTGATCTACAGACAGGAAAACTTTTCATAAAGCTAATGAAACCTCATAATCCGTTAAGCCCAACAGCATATGCTGATGATTCAATTTATGGAATATCAGGACCAAATAACATGCCGTTTGGAAATATACCGTTTGCAACGGTAAACCAACCTGGTAAGCAATGGATTAGACAATATACTTTAGCATTATGCAAAGAATTGCTTGGGTTAATTCGTTCAAAGTTTTCTTCAATACCAATTCCTAATGCTGAACTAACGCTGAATGGTGGAGAATTAGTTTCACAAGGTAGAGAAGACAAAGATAAGTTAACGACTCAAATGAAGGAATTTTTAGGAAACTTAACTCATGCTAAGCTTCTTGAGCAAGATGCTTTGGCCGCTGAAAACATGCAAAAACAGCTTAGATATATCCCGATGCCGTTAGGTAAGTCCATCGTCATAGGTTGATGAAAGGATTATATGGCAAGGCTTTTCATTACAAAAAGAGAAATAAATTTCATTTCTGACATTACAAAAGAAATTGTAAAAGATGTTGTAGGACAAAAGGTCTATTATTACCCTGTCTCTGAGACAAAGACAAAATCTCATGAAGTGTATGATGAGTCTTTGAAAAAGGTTTTTGATAATCCAATCAACGTTGATGTTCTAGTCAACAGTGAATTTCAAACTGAAACCAAGATAAATAAGTTTGGAATCGATACCCAGTTTACTCTTGAAGTTTATATACAACATAGAGATATGATTGAAAAGGGAATCAATCCATCAATAGGCGATTACTTCTCTTTTGGTACAATTTTTTATGAGATAACTGAGTACAAATACATGAGAACCATTTATGGCCAAGCAGAAAACATAGATGGTGTGTCTTTGATTGGTACTAGAGTCCGTGAAAGCCAGTTCAAGGCCCTTACGAATGGTCCAACAGACATCAAGTACAACGATCCCGACGCAGTTCAAGACACATTCGTTCAGCAAAGAGGTTATGCAACTGATGCTAATGGAGAAGAGACCGGTGATGTTAGAGATCTTGTTAAGAACGGAGTCTTAGAAGAGCCATTGACCGGTCCAAAACAAGTATCCCCTGCTGGTGATTCTACCGGCGTAGGTAGCGCATTTTACGATGAGGAGTGATTATGCCGACTAGGTTCAATTCTAATAGCAAAACAAGATTTGGTGTATCAGGCATTAATTTAAACACTCATCAAGGCACTGCTGACATAACAATACCTTCTGTTAGCATAGAAGACGTTGACGTGTCTCTATTTAAATTGTTTGAAAATGAAATTAAGTTACAGGTAGGTGGAGATAATTCAGATTTTAAAAAGGTTCCTGTGATCTTTGCAACAGGAGAAAAATGGGCTATCTTAAAGAAGAAAAGGGCCTTAAGAGATAAAAACAATTCTTTAATACTTCCTTTATTGACGATTTCTAGAACATCAATTGCACAAGATGTTTCATCAGATATTGCTGGACGTGGTATTAATCAACAAACTGGAGAAATTGTAATAAGAAGAAGATTGGATAAATCAGATAGAGGATATCAAAATCTAATCAATAGGTTTCTTCTAAAGAATCAAAAGAACGTTGCAACCAATCCTTCTTCAGAGCATGTGGATGATCAATTGTTGACAGATAGAACAGTCGGAGGAAATTCAACTGATCAAATTGTGCAAGATGGCGCTTGGCTTGCAGACATAAAGAGCAATAACATCTATGAAACCATTGTCGTTCCATCTCCACAATTTTATAACGTTACGTATGACGTAACGATGTGGACGCAATATACTCAACATATGAACCAATTGTTAGAACAGCTTGTTTCTTCGTTTCTTCCTCAAGCAAATTCATGGAAGTTAGAAACGCCTAAAGGTTATTGGTTTATTGCGACGGTTAGTAACAATTCATATGATCCAGAATCAAACCTAGATGAATTAGGGCAGGAAGAAAGAATCATCAAGTATAAATTTACAGTGAATGTTAAAGCCTATATCTTTGCAGCTCAACACGCAAACGGAGGAATTCCTATAAAAAGGTATGTTTCTTCTCCGATCGTTTCATTTGAAACAAATGTTCTTGGAGGAGTCATAAATAACGAAGTTGGATCGACTGTTACGAATCCATTTCTTGGATCAGATGATCCGACTCTTCCATTGGCAGATTCTGTAAATAGAAGAAACGATCAGCGAAACACGAATGGAACGTTGTTGTATGATCCTCAAGATGCAACGTTGTCTGATGACCCTGCAAGAAGGGCAAGAACTCCTCAAACGTATCAATTTGAGCCTGTTTATAGAAAAACGCCAAACGGAGGGTATGTGAGAGTATACGCTGTAAATCAAGCATCTGGTGAATCAGTCATTAAGCCTGCTTCTCAGGTAGGATCGACACCTGCACCGTTAACTGTAGACGCATTATTAGGAGGATTATCCTATCATATTACTGGTGAAGATGATTGATTTTTATTTTTTTTAGTTTTTTTTAATACTTATAAGAGAAGTTTATTTCGCATGAAGGAGCAAGGTAATGGCTGAGCAGGTTTTTAGGTCTCCTGGTTTTTTTGAGAGAGAAATTGAATTAAAAGCGCCCCCTGGAGGAGGGCCTGTAGGCGTTCCAGCTGGTGTGATAGGAACAGCGAATAAAGGTCCAGCATTCGTTCCTGTGACCGTCGCTAATTTTAATGAATTCGTTAGCATTTTTGGCAACTTAGATCCTAAGAAATTTGGTCCTTATGCAGTAAACGAATTTTTAAAGAATCGAACAGCCTTAACTTATATGAGAGTGTTAGGCGCTGGTGCGAATAAAACCGCAACAGACATAAGCGCAACATCTCTTACTGGAAGAGTAAAAAACGCTGGATTTAAGCTTGAAGGTTCTGTGGCTTCGCATGATTCCGCAGGCCGTCACGTTGGAGCCGTACAGTTCTTGGTTGCAGATCATACCCTTCAAACCAATGAAGCGTATGGAATGCCAATGTTTACTGACAACGATTCAAGAACAAGCGCAACAAACGTTAACTTGGTTCGTGGTGTTGTGATGTTGGCTTCCGGCGCAAGAATGATGGTTCTTGACGGAAATCAACAAACTGCAGCATCATTTGTTGGTGCAACGACTGACGATGATGCGGCCCAAGTAAAGAGCGGTAAGTTTAAATTAATCATTTCTTCTACATTAGGTTCTTCTTTCTCTTTTGATGATAAGCTCCCAGGAGTAAAAGTCTATACTGCATCGTTGAATCCAACGAGCGATGATTACGTCGGAAAAGTCTTAAATAGAGACCCAGAAAAATTTGAGCAATACCAACATCTTCTATATGCAGACTTTGCAGTAGATGATGAAGTTGCATCAGTCGTTAATGATGATTATGTCGCTGTGTTATCAGGTTCTTCATTAACAAGTAATGTTTCTGGTGAGCCTACCACAGAGTTTAGAAAAGCATTTGGAGCATTTGATACAAGATATACTTCTCCAAAAACTTCTTACTTTATTTCTCAACCATTCGGCAAAACAGAATATGATCTCTTCCAAGTTGAATCATTGGATGATGGAGCATATGCAAATAGCCTTTATAAGATTTCAATTGCAAATCTTAAGGTTTCTGAAAATGAAGCTTACGAATATGGAACATTTAACTTGCAGATTCGCGATTGGAATGATACAGATTTAAATCCTGCAGTTTTAGAAGAATTCGTAAATTGTTCTTTAGATCCTGATTCTGACAACTATATTGGAAAAGTTGTTGGTGACCGTAAGGTAACTTATGACTTTGATCAAGACATACTTTCAGAAAGAAGAATAATAACAAGCGGAAAATACGCAAACGCTTCAAAGTATGTTAGAGTTGTTATTTCACAGGATGTAGAGGACAAGAAGGTTCCAGAAAAATCTCTTCCATTTGGTTTTAGAGGACCAGAATTATTGAAGACCAATGATTCATTAACTGATGGAGCAACTTCTGCAAAGAGATTAGCCGGATTGTTCTCGATCGACTCGGTGGGAATTCTTTCACAATCTATACTTCCCCCGGTACCATTCAGGTTTAAAGTAACCAAGGGTCCTATGACTACACCAGCTTGGGACGGTGATCCAGGTCCACAAGAAGTTGCATCTCCTCAATTCTATTGGGGAGTTAAGTTTGAAAGAAATGATGTTCCTCTTAATTCTAACCTTTCAGAAGTTAAGAATGATCTTCTTGAGATCTATACCAAGTTTGGTGGAATAAAGAAACTTGACGCTTTGATAACTGGTTCAGGAGCAGATACTTTCAATAACAACAAATTCTCGTTATCGAAGGTTGCATTCTCAGCAGGAACAATAGCAGGGCTAACTGGAACAGTTCGTTCACACATGAAGGAAGCCGCATACATTAGAAATGCTAAGGTGGATCCAACGACGTATACAGTCAATGACCCAGTTCTAGGTAATAGAATTACATTCGCATCTTTGTTGTCGAACGGTGAGTCTTACGAATTTAACAAGTATTCATCATTTGCTAAGTTTACAACCTTTATGCAGGGTGGATTCGACGGATTGAATATTCTTGATTCAGCTGCGTCAAGAATGAATGATAAGGCTACTTCATTTGAGACTCCACTCGGCGGAGCATCATCAACGTTCGTATCGCCTGGTCTGCTTACAAACCTTGCAGGAACGGGTGTCGATAACAATGCGGTAAATTCATATATTACTGCAATCGATGTTATGACTGATCCGCTTCAAGTTAACACTAACTTGCTAGCAATTCCTGGAATTCGTGAAGATTACATAACAAATTATGCTGCAAAGAAAGTTAGAGACTATGGACTTTCTATGTACGTAATGGATCTTCCAAACTATGATGATAATGATGGTCGTATCTATGATGATTCTACAAACAGAATTAACATAGAAAACACTGCTGCAACATTCGAAGCTAGATCATTCGATAACAATTATGTTGCAACTTACTTCCCGAATGTTTATGTAAATGATACAACCAATAGTCGTTATGTCAAGGTTCCTGCTTCTGTTGCAGCCTTAGGAGCTCTAGGATTTAATGATAGAGTTGCATATCCATGGTTTGCACCAGCAGGATTTAATAGAGCAGCATTAGATTTCGTCAACAACGTTGAAGTTAGACTCAATGTTTCTGATAGAGATAGATTGTATGATGCTCGAATCAATCCAATCGCGACATTCCCAAGATTGGGATTTGTCATCTACGGACAAAAGACATTACAAATAAGAAAGTCGGCGCTTGATAGAGTAAACGTTCGTCGTTTGCTTCTTGAAGTGAAGAGACTTATCATAAACATAGCAAATAGAATCGTGTTTGAGCAGAACACACCTGCAGTTAGAAATAAATTCGTTGCAGATTCTGTTCTTCAGTTGGCACTAATTCAAGCTCAAGCTGGTATCGAAGCATACCAAGTTGTAATGAATGAAACCAATAATACGCAAGAGGATGTTGACTTAAACCGTTTGAATGGTAGAATCGTTGTTGTTCCAACAAGAGCTATCGAATTCATTGCAATTGACTTCATCGTCACAAATGCAGGAGTTCAGTTCGTTTGATTCTAAAATTCTTATGTAATCTGATACTTATCAAGCAAGTTGTAGGAGCGAAAAATAAATGGCACAGCTCAAATTTGGAAGCGCAGGAGTAACGACAAGAGAGATTGATTTAACAGGACCAGTTGAGACATCGCCTACAGGCGTTCCTGCAGGCATAATTGGTACTTCCGTTAAAGGACCGGCATTCGTTCCTTTAACATACGGAACGTTAAATGATTTCTTTGCAAAGTTTGGTGAAAGTGATTCTAAGAAGTTCGGCCCAATGGCTGTAGCAGAATGGCTCAGAAGAGCCACGGCTGTTACATATCTTAGAGTCTTAGGAGTTGGAGATGGTAAGAAAAGAGTCTCAAGCGGACAAACTGCTGGTGATGTAACAAACTCTGGATTTACTGTCGGGGAGGAATTACCTGCTTCTGATGGAACCTTGTCGTCGAACACTTACGCAAATGCAGGAGGCAATCCTGGAAGAACATATTTCCTGGGTTGCTTCATGTCTGAGTCTGCCGGAGCAAACGTGTTTAGCAGCGCCGGTCTTCAAGGTTTGGGAAATGTAAACGGAATCAGCGCAACCTCAGCAGTTCCAATTGTTAGAGGCGTGTTGATGGCTCCTTCTGGAGTCGTTTTAAGATTATCAGCATCCGTAGTAGGATTAGATTCAAGCAATCCTGGTTCGGGATTGGTAGGAGTTGATGCTAATGCAAAAGGAACTTCATTAGGATCAGTTGTGTTAGGTTCTGGTGCTACTTCAAAACAAGAATTTACCTTGTTGTTGAACGGTCATAAAGGAACTGATTCATCTTATCCTAACGCTCTTACCGCATCTTTCGATGTAACAGCAGCAAATTATATCAGCAAGGTTCTTAATACAGATCCTTATAAGCTTCAACAAGCAGGTCATTATCTTGCAGCACATTGGGACATTCATCCAACTCTAGCCGCAGTGACAGGAGTTGGAGTTGTTTCTGCTGTTCCTGTTAATCAAAGTGAAAGATCAGTCTTCTTATTGACTTCATCATTGGCAAGAAACCTTGGATCTGCTACTGTTCCAAACTATGAAGGGTTTAGAGATAGATTCACAAATGCTAAATCGCCTTTGGCGGTTTCACAAAAGTTCGGTGGTTCTTCAACGGATCTATTTAAACTTCATGCTCTTGATTCAGGAGCTGGAATCTCTAACAAGGTTAAGATCTCTATCTATAACATAACTCCTTCCTCAGATCCACTTAACAAGTATGGATCATTTAGCCTTGCAATAAGAAGCTTGACTGATACAGACATCGATCAAAAAGTTCTTGAAAGATGGGAAGGCATTAATTTAGATCCATCTTCTGATAGATACATCGCAAAGGTTATTGGAGACGTTAACGTATACTACGATTTTGACAGAGATGATGCAGCTCAAAAATTGGTCATTGAAGGCAATTATGAGCTAAGATCAAGATACGTTAGAGTTGAAGTATCGACAGCAGTCGCAGAACAAGCCGTCGATCCTGCTGCTCTTCCAATGGGATTCAGAGGAATTACACATTTAGTGACATCTGGATCTGCACCTCTTGCGGCTTTAGGCGGAGTAGATGCCTCTGCTCTATCGGTTTCAACATTTACAAGAAACACAGTTGAGCCACCGCTCCCTTTTAGAAATCATTTGAATGATGGAACAGGACAACAGACGCAAGTAAATTCCAAGTACCATTGGGGCGTTAAGTTTGAACACATAACCAATCTATCTGAACAAAACAGTTCTGTTCTACAAGATAAATCTTTTAATAGCTTTACCAAGCATTCCCCTGGTCATTCTACTACAAACATTAACTTTGTAGTGGGAGATAATACAGGTGCAGCAGACACTGTTCAAAATGGAATAGTCGACGCTGATAGATTCTGTAACAATATTTTCACTCTTGAAAATATCCAAATCGTTACTGGATCAAACGGTACAGTCGCGCAAAACGATGATTGGCAATATGCAACATACGTTAGAAAAGGAAACATAGTTGCCAATGAAACAGCAAAGACAAGAGCCGTTGCAGTAAGCGATTTGTCCAATTCACAAAACAGAAAATTCCTTAAATTCTCGTTCATTATGCAGGGAGGATTTGACGGAGTTAATATCTTCGATAAGGATGAAGCAGAGATCAACAACGCTGCAGTCGTAGCAGATATGGATGATGCAGATCGTGGTCTCTCATCAGGTCCGAACGTATCTGCATACCTAAAGGCCTTAGAAGTCATGAAGAATACGACCAACGTTGATATTCAACTTCTAGCTATACCAGGCATCAGAGCTCCAATCGTTACTGATGAAGCAATCCGCGCGACCGAAGAACGTTTCGATGCTCTATACATCATGGACATTGAACAGGTTGATAAGGATGGAAATTTGATCAATATTACGTCAAATATCAAACCTTCGGTGACTGAAACAGTTGCTCAACACAAAGCAAGAAACCTTAACACTTCATTTGCAGCAGCTTACTTCCCTGACTTGTTAATGAGAGATCCTTCTCTTCCAACAAACTCAGTCATAGTTCCTCCTTCAGTCGCTGTAATGGGAGCTTTATCATTGAATGATTCTCTTGGATATCCATGGTTTGCTCCAGCAGGATTAACAAGAGGAGAACTTCCAACAACCCTAGAGACTAGCGTTCAATTGAAAGATGCAGATATTGATTCTCTATATGATGAAGACATCAACCCATTGTATGCTCCATCGACTACAACAAGAGGCGGAACAAATCCAAAGGGAGGAGTAGTTGTATGGGGACAAAAGACGATGCTTCAATCAGCATCTGCTCTTGATAGAATCAACGTAAGACGTCTTCTCATCGACATTCGTCGTCAGGTTCGTGAAATTGCGCAAACAATCATCTTTGAACCGAATCGTGAAGCAACCCTTGCAAGATTCACTGCAGCAGTAACACCAAGGCTACAGAGAATTCAGGCGCTTGCAGGTCTTGAGAGATTCCGCGTCATCATTGATTCTTCAACGACAACACAAGCTGACGTTGAGAACAACACGGTTCGTGGTAAGATCTTCTTACAACCCACCAAGACGATAGAATTCGTATCCTTGGACTTCGTTGTGGCCAACAACCTTCAACAAGTACAATGAAAATAATTGATAAAAATGTTTGATATATTCAAACGTTTAAATATCAAATGAATTTTTAAGGGCTTCTTAATGAGGCCCTTAATTTTTTGTTTTGAATCTAGGCAATATAGATTTAAATCAAGATAGTTATGAACCAAAGAAGTTTGTTTAAATGACAGTCAAATATAACAGTCCTGGAGTTTCTGCGAAAGAATTAGGAACGATAGCTTTACTTAACGAACGTCCTCGACAATTTGCAGCATTAGTCATAGGAACATCCCCTAAAGGACCAGCATTTGTTCCTAGTTTTTTTTCTAAAAACACGGATTTCCAAAATAAATTTGGAGAACCTTATGTTTCTGGATCTAAGATATCTTCTTATCACAGATTAACTGACTATGCTCCTTTTGCAATGGCTGAATGGTTTTCATTTCAGCAATCAGCATATTTTATTAGAGTTTTAGGAACTGGAGATGGAAACAGCAGAGTATCCACCGGTACAAATGCTGGTGATGTTGTAAACGCAGGATTTACAGTAGGTGAGGAACAGCCGAACCATGATTCTCTTTCTGGTTCTTTAGGATCAAATCCTTACGCAAATTCTGGAGGCGTATTAGGAAGAACATACTTCTTGGGATGCTTTATGTCGGAATCTGCAGGGTCAAATTTCTTTAACAGCGCTGGTATACAAGGAACCGGAAGCATTAACGGAATAGGCATAAACACTTCTGTTCCAATTGTTAGAGGCGTGTTGATGGCTCCTTCTGGAGTTATTTTAAGGTTATCTTCTTCAGTTGCTGGATATGATTCATCCACCCCTTCATCTACACAAATTGCAAATGATCTTACCGCAAAGGGAACAACTGTAGGAGCGATTAAACTGTTTCATGAAACGACAGGACAACCGTTACAGCAATTTATTATTTTGTTGAATGGGCATAAAGGATCTGATGAGTATCCCAATGTATTAACTGCATCATTAGACATGCAATCGCCTCTCTATATTTCTAGAGTTTTAAATACGACAGCGTCTCTAATCCAGCAAGCTGGACATTATCTTGCAGCGTACTGGGATATTCATCCTTCTGTAGCCACATTAACTGGAGCAGGAGTTGTTTCTTCTGGAGCTGGTGCAGAATCAAATTCTTCTAGGGTTTTTTCAACAGAAAGATCAATATTTTTATTAACTTCTTCTTTATCAAGAGATGTAGGAAGTTCTGCAGTTCCAAATTATGAAGGGTTTAGAGATAGATTTTCTCATGCTTCGACCCCCTGGATAATTTCTCAAAAAATTCATGGAAAGCACATAAATCTTTTCAAATTGTATTCTTTACATGACGGAGAGCAAACAGAAAATCATAAAATTATCATACATGATATAACTTCTACAAAGAAGAAAGATGATTCAGGATATTCATTTGGAAATTTTTCATTATCGATAAGAAACCTTTACGATTTTGATGAAACTTCTCCTCCTCTAGAGTCTTTTGTTGACTTAAGCTTAAACCCATCTTCTGATAGGTACATTTCAAAAGTTATAGGAGATTCTTATTCATATTTTGATTTTGATAGACCAAAAAATAATCAAAAAATAGTTGTTGAAGGCAATTATAGAAATAATTCAAAATACGTTAGAGTTGAAGTTTCTAATGAAGTACAAAATTCAGAAATACCTCATAGCATTTTGCCTTTTGGGTTTAGAGGAATACCTCACATTGTTACTTCTGGATCTTCGGTCATGGCTTCTTTGGCAGGTCAAGATGCTTCAGCTTTGATAAATTCTTCATTTTTAAGAAATTTAATTGTTCCTCCTCTTCCATTTGTCGACAACATTATAGTTTATAATGGAGATAAACAGAATGCATCTCAGACTAGAAGGTGGGGAATTAAGGTTGATCATCCTACTGATTTGTTAAGACAAAATAATTTTCAACACAAAAATGAATCAATACTTAACTTTTCAAAACATTTCCCAAGTCATTCTACTTCAAACATTAACTTTTTAGTTTCAAATAATCATGGAACTCCTGACACTACACAACTTGGAGTTCTTGACGCAGATAGATTTTGTAATAACTTATTTACTCTAGAGAACATAAGCGTATTGACGTCTTCGACAGGATATGCTTCAAAAGAAGATTGGATCTCAGCAAGGTATATAAGAAATGGTGATATACAAACGATAGAAGATTTAAAAACTAGAAGAGTTGATACAAAAGATTTTCAAGATGCAACAAGTAGAAATTTTCTATCATTCCAAACAATTCTTTGCGGAGGATTCAACGGGGTTAATATATTTGACTTAAATGAATCCAATTTGACAAATGCTGCAATTGTAGCAGATTCTTACGATGTTAATAGAGGTAAAGCGCAAGCTGGGACGACCGCCGCTTACTTAAAAGCCTTAGATATCATAAAAAATACGACAGATGTTGATATACATTTGCTTGCTATACCTGGAATAAGATCTCCAATAGTTACAGATGAAGCTGCAGACGTTGCAGAAAATAGAATGGATACTCTATATCTTATGGATATAGAACAATTAGATAATGATTACGAACAAATACACATGTCGGAAGTGTTGGCATATTCTAATAAAAAAATACCGGATCTTCAAAAAACGATAGATAATTTTAGTGATAGGTTATTAAGAAATTCTTTTTCAGCTGCGTATTATCCAGATGTTATCTTAAAGCTCGATTCAGCGAAATATGGAATAGATTCATTGATAGTTCCTCCATCCGTTGCTGTTTTAGGCGCATTTTCAATTAATGATACTTTGGGAAGACCATGGTTATCTCCATCTGGAAATACAAGAGGAGCGACAACTAACGTTATTTCTACAGTCGCTAGATTAAAAAAAGAAGATGCAGATGCTTTATATAGCAAAAGCATCAACTACTTGTATGCTCCGACCAATGCTGGTGGCCAACAAACAGGTGTTATTATCGGAGGACAAAAAACTCTTAGTTCTTCATCTTTATTGTCTAGGATTAGCGTGCGAAGATTGTTAATTTATATTAGACAAAAGATCAGAAGCATTGCTTTAAAATTAGTGTTTGAGCAACGACGAGAAGTAATTATCGATACATTTACTTCAGAAGCAACAGAATTTCTTACAGAAATTAGAGGTGCCAATGGATTGTCTGAATACAAAATAGAAATTAATGCATCTCAAACGACACAAAATGATATAGACAATCAAACAATCAGAGGAAAAATTTATATAAAACCTCCTAAGGCTATTGATTATTTATCATTAGATTTTATAGTTTCAAATAACCTACAATCAGAGATTTAAACTTCTAATTCAAAGATAAAATTTCCGCATCCCCAAATTTTTACGACACCAGCAGATTCAGCAACTTGAGATTCTGTTAATCCTTCTGAAGAGTCTGCTTTAAATTTAAAACGGTTATATCTGTTCTCAAAATCCGTCCACCAAAATCTTGGAGGTGTTTTTGACTTTTGTATGAATCCGGCCTTTCTATAACCATCCCCAGATCCTCCCCAACGGTGGTCAACATATGTTATAATTTTGTTATATCCTTTTTCTTTTGCCCATTTTTCAACATATTTTATGAGCCTGCTGATGCCTCCTGGAACATTGTGATTTATTTTCGGACAGCATCTTGCAATTTCTATTCCATCATGTTTTTTATGAAAAGGCTTTCTCACTGAAATGCCGTAGACGATTTGACCTTTATCATCAATTAACCCCCATGAATCCATGGAAACTACATCTCCATCTGCATGGTTTTCTTCAAAAAAAGTTTTTCTTTCTGTTTTTGATAATTGCCTTATCATACACTTTCTTGCAGCAACTCTGGTTTGAGAAATTCCTAAACGAGACAAAATCATTGATTGAATGACAAGCCGCTTGTCTCTCCATTCATCTTCAAATACGTGCATTAACCTGACGCCAGATTGTTCTGCAATGGTTGTTTTATTGTTGTGATAACCTTGTGTCTTATTGACATGGCTATGCCAGTACAGCCCATTGTATTCTATGGCAAGTTTTTTATCTTCTATGAAGATATCAAGTTCCAATCCGCCCAACGTTTTTCTAACGTTTCTTGATACGTTGAATCCCAAAGATTCTATCCATTTAGCTAATTCTTCTTGGGCTGCGGATCCGCCAGGAGAACAAAAGAAACATTTTCCACGTTGCAAGCTTCTTAGAGAACCTTGAAATTGTTTTCCACACCCACCACATTCAACAACAATAATTTTTTGTGCATCATTGACATAGTTTTCTAACCCACCGATGACTTTTAGTTGTCCTGTTTTTTCAATTCTTCCTATGATTTCATCGTAAGGTAATCTTTTAAGGTGATCTAGTCTTTCTCTTATCTGTTTCTGTTTCATTTTTAATGAAACTTTTTGTGACATAGATTTAATTCTATCATCTGTTTCTTTTGTTAGACCTTTAGCCCATGGAATTATTTCTCCAATAGCAAATTTGTTTTTTAAATTTTCTCTAAACCTTGCTATTCTTTGGTCAGTTTCTACAGATAATCCTTTGTTCCAAACCTTAATTGATCCTTGTGCGAATTTATCTTTTCTACCTCTACTCGTTGCTTCTGCTCTTTGTTTGATTCTATCATCTGTTTCGCTAGTTAACCCCTTGGACCATCCTGGTTTTCCCTTTAAAGACTCAGATCTTTTTCTAGAAATTTCTCTTGCTGATTCTTCATCCAACACCTTATAGATCGATGCGTTATGACCGTTAATTACTGTTGAATATCCTTTCCACCATCCAATCCACCTTGTATCTTGGCCACATCCACATGAGCATTTTTTTGGTCCACCATTGATTTGGTTCCACAATAACTGTGTTGTAGTCTTGTGTTCAGACACAAGATGATTTTCAAAAGAAGTTAATCGCTTCGATTCAAAGTTATTACATAAAGGGCATTTTGCTGGTCTTAATGTGCTATTATCATTACCCATTTATTCTTGCTCTTTCGTTACTCATAATATATTCTTAAGTTGAAAAAAATTGTTGAAAAAAGATCTTCACTTTTCGTATAAGAATACTTATGAATACTCATCCCTATATAGGAGAATATTACAATGGCTGAGACATTAGACGTTACATCAATGATTCCAAATAAATTCGAGCCAAAGCGTAAGAATCGCTGGGTTCTCATGATCGAAGGTATCGATGCATACATCATCAAGACCGCCGCTCGTCCGCAGGTCACGACCGAAGAAGTTGAAATTCCATTCATCAACTCGCGTAGATACCTCGCTGGTAAGACGACATTCAATGCAATGAACGTAACCCTTCATGATCCTATCGCTCCATCAGGCGCTCAACAGGTTATGGAGTGGATTCGCCTACACTTCGAATCCGTATCAGGACGTTCTGGTTACGCAGACTTCTATAAGCGTGATATCCAACTTAAAATGTTAGACCCCGTCGGTACGGTTGTCGAACTTTGGGACATCAAAGGTGCATTCATCACAGATGCAAACTTCAATGAAGTTACATACGAAGATGGCGCTCCAGTTGAAATTGCTCTAACTCTACGTTATGACAATTGCGTTCTGCAATACTGAGAAACTACAAAACATACAATTCAAAGGGTCTTTGGAAATTTTTCCATGGACCTTTTGTTTTTATGCCTTTAAATTTTATTGTTTTTCTTCATTTATGGTGTTTACTTTTTTAAGTAATGATTACATAATTTAGCAAGTTATTAGGAGATATATGTCAGATAATAGAGAAATTAAGAATTCAGTTTTTACTCCGGCACAAACACACGATTCAAGAATTCCTTCGATGTCACACGCTGATGCTGTAAAAGCAGAATTTGGTCTTGACATTCCAACAGAGCTTGTTCCTCTTCCTTCTAATGGTAAAGTATATCCTCCGTCATCTTCTCTTCATGGAAAAGACATGGTCGAGATTCGCCCCATGACTGCACGCGAGGAAGATATTTTAACCAGCAGAGCGCTTCTAAAAAAAGGAACAGTCGTAACTGAGTTGATTAAGTCTTGTTTGGTTGATAAATCAATCAATACGCTGGATCTCGTTGCTGGAGATAGAAATGCATTGATGGTCGCTGTAAGAATAACCGGATATGGTGCTGAATATACAGCAGAAGTTTCTTGTCCAGAATGTGAAGCCAAGAGCCAGCAAACGTTCAATCTTGCTGAGCTTCCTATAAAGAGATTAGAAATTGATCCAGTGACCGAGGGACAAAACCTATTCGAGTTCGTTCTTCCTCATACGAAGAAGAAAGTTTTATTCAAGTTTACGACAGGAAAAGATGAAGAAGAGCTTACTATAATTCAAGAGAAGCAAAAGAAGCTTGGGCTAAAGACTGATTCCACTGTTACAACCGCATTACAACAAGCGATTGTTTCAGTCGATGGAATTGAAGATCGCGCAAAAATCAATAACTTCATTAAGGCCATGCCTGCTAGAGACTCTTTGGCGCTTAGAAATCACATTCGTCAAAATGAGCCTGGCTTAACGATGAAACAAGACATGACATGCCCAGAATGCGGACATTCCGAGGAGGTGAACATGCCGCTTGGTGTTAGCTTTCTTTGGCCTACGACCTGAAGACAAGTCTGATATCATCTTAGAACCAATATTTGTATTGATGTATTATGGTGGCTTTACGTACAAAGAAGCCTATAATAT
>SXGQ01384453.1_pt1 | contig 29472 bp, 26 predicted proteins | sample 3178371 | NCBI WGS metagenome assembly SXGQ01 (sample SAMN11356859, study PRJNA531348) | freshwater metagenome | isolation source: freshwater sample F1-20 | place: China: Fuxian Lake, Yuxi | collected 2017-12-25 | reverse complement strand
TTCACGGTGGAAGGCTTCAAGCCCAAGACTTTTTCAACACGGCCAAACAAGGTGTCAGCAAAACCTACTTCTTTGGGGCCATGCATTTTGGGCTTCACGATGTAAACACTGCCGGTGCGGCTGTTGCGGAAATCGGCACCCTTCTTTTTCTGCAAATCGGCCATGGCGCAGGTGGTCGTGATCATGGCGTCCATGATGCCTTCTGGAATTTCTTTTTGCGTGCCGTCTGCCGCGTTGTACAAAATGGCTGGGTTGGTCATGAGGTGACCCACATTGCGCACAAACAACAAAGAACGGCCATGCAACACTTCGTGACCCTTGCCGTTGGGCTTGGTGTACACGCGGTCGCCATTCAAAGTGCGCTTGAATGTTTTGCCACCCTTTTGCACGTCTTCTGACAAGCTGCCTTGCAAGATGCCAAGCCAATTGCTGTAGGCCAACACTTTGTCTTCGGCATCGACGGCAGCCACGGAATCTTCCAAATCCAAGATGGTGGAAAGCGCTGCTTCTGCCACCAAGTCAGACACACCCGCTGGGTCTGTTTTGCCAATGGGATGTGCTTTGTTAATTTGCAAATCGAGGTGCAAACCGTTGTGCTTGAAGAGCAAGGAAGTGGGTGCTTTGGCATCACCTTGGAAGCCCACAAATTGCTTGCTTTCAGCCAAGGTGGTGGTGCCAGATTTCAAGCTCACCACCAACTTGCCGTTCTTCACGCTGTAGCCAGTGCTGTCAATGTGCGATCCCTTTTTCAATGGCGCGCAACGATCGAGCACATAGCGGCAGTACTCGATCACTTTGGCGCCGCGCTTGGGGTTGTAGCCCGTGCCTTTTTCGCAGCCATCGGCTTCGCTCAATGCATCGGTGCCGTACAAGGCGTCATACAAAGAACCCCAACGAGCATTGGCGGCATTGAGTGCGTAACGCGCATTCAAAATAGGCACCACCAACTGTGGGCCTGCCAACACGGCCAATTCGGCATCGACGTTTTGGGTATTGGCTTTGGGGCTCTTGGGTTCGGGCACCAAGTAACCAATGGATGAGAGGTGCTTGCGGTAAGCCTTCATGGCTTTGGCATCGCTCACAGGACCAGGGTTGGCAGTGTGCCACTTGTCCATTTCCAATTGAATGCGATCGCGCTCAGCCAACAAAGCCAGGTTGACGGGTGCCAAGTCTTTCACAATGCCATCAAAGCCCGCCCAAAATGTTTGGCTTTTGACGCCCACAGCGGGCAGCACTTGGTCTTCGATAAAACGAAAAAGGGGTGTGGCCACGTGGAGTCCGTGGATGGCAATGCGATCGGTCATGGGAGCCTCTTTTAAAAAATAAAAACAATTTACAAATAAACCTCACTTTATTCGATGTTTCAGGGTTTACAAATTAGAGAAATATCCTTTGACTTGTGACTTTTTGGCAAAGATTCGGGCCAAATGCATCAAAATTAGTGAAAATATTGTGCAGTGCTGAAAAGCTTGAACTACCCATAACCAAAGACATCATGCCCACCAACCGTGTTTTGATCAGTGAAGTTGGCCCTCGTGACGGGCTTCAGTCCGTCAAGCAAACCATGCCAACGGCCCACAAACTCAAATGGATCGATGCCTTGGTGGCCTCTGGCCTCCAAGAAATTGAAGTGGCCTCTTTTGTGCCCGCTCATTTGCTGCCCCAAATGGCAGATGCCGCCGCCGTGGTTCAGCATGCGCGCCAATACACCCACGTGACGGTCATGGCATTGGTTCCCAACCGCAAAGGAGCCGAGGCAGCGCTCAAGGCTGGAGCCCAAAAACTCACCATTCCTGTGTCTGCCTCTGAAGCCCACTCCTTGGCCAATGTGCGCAAAACACGCGAGGCCATGCTGGAAGAAGTTCGCGCCATCATTCAAGTGCGCAATGAGTTGGCACCGCATGTCAAAGTCGAAGCGGGCATCTCCACCGCATTTGGCTGCACACTCCAAGGCCATGTGGCAGAAGACGATGTGGTGAGAATGGCCGCCGCGGTGGTAGAGGCGGGTGCTGATGAGTCGGGCTTGTCAGACACCACGGGCATGGCCAACCCCGCACAAGTGCGTCGTTTGTTTCAGCGTCTGTTTGCAGAAATTGGCCACAAAACAGGCGCCGCGCACATGCACAACACGCGCGGACTGGGACTGGCCAATTGTTTGGCCGCCTACGATGTGGGTGTGCGAATTTTTGACAGCTCCTTGGCTGGTTTGGGTGGCTGCCCTTACGCGCCAGGCGCCTCTGGCAATGTGGTCACTGAAGATTTGGTTTTCATGTTTGAGGCCATGGGTATTCCAACGGGCATCGACATTCCCCAATTGATGTTAGCTAGGCAAGCCTTGGGAGATGGCTTGCCTGGCGAACCCCTTTACGGCATGACGCCTGAGGCGGGCTTGCCCAAAGGATGGGCTCATGTCTGAAGCGCGAGAAGCACCCAGCTCTCCCAACTCTCCCAACTCTCCCAACACTCAAAGCGCTGAGACTCACACACCATTGCCCTACGAAGGCATTCGCGTTGTCGAACTCACGCACATGGTGATGGGCCCCACCTGCGGCATGGTGCTGGCCGATTTGGGTGCAGAGGTGATTAAAGTGGAGCCGATTGGCCACGGCCACGAAGGCGATGGCACGCGAAAACTTTTGGGCTCGGGCGCAGGTTTTTTTCCGCTTTTCAATCGGAACAAAAAAAGCTTGGCACTTGATTTGAAAACACCCGAAGGCAAAGAAGCCGTTTTGCGTTTGATCGCCACGGCCGACATCTTCAGTGAAAACTTCAAGCCAGGCACCATGAACAAGCTAGGGCTTGATTACGCCACCCTGAAGAAGCTCAATCCACGCTTGATTTACGTCTCACTCAAAGGTTTTCTGCCAGGGCCCTATGAGCACCGCACCGCCTTGGACGAAGTGGTGCAAATGATGGGCGGCTTGGCCTACATGACAGGCCGCTCCGGCGATCCCCTGCGCGCAGGGACCAGCGTCAACGACATCATGGGCGGCATGTTTGGTGCCATTGGCGCCATGGCAGCGCTGGCACAACGTGCACAAACAGGTGTTGGGCAAGAAGTGCAAAGCGCATTGTTTGAAAACAATGTGTTCTTGGTGGCGCAACACATGATGCAATACCAAGTGACGGGCAAAGCGGCAGCGCCCATGCCCGAGCGCATTTCGGCTTGGGCTGTTTACGATGTGTTTGTGGTCAAAGACGGCGAGCAAATTTTCTTGGCTGTTGTCAGCGATACAGCCTGGAAAATTTTCTGTGAGGTCTTTCACTACGCCGACCTGTTCAATGACGCTCGCTTGCTCACCAACAACGACCGGGTGAAAGCACGCGATTGGCTGATTCCCCTTTTGCGTGAACGGCTCAAAGCATTTTCTGCAGCTCACCTGAGCGACGTGTTTGAGAAAAACGCATTGCCTTATGCGCCCATCACAGCGCCTCACGAATTGCTAGACGACCCTCACTTAAAGGCAACGGGCGGCTTGGCACCCGTTGAGCTCAACGATGGCCGCAGTATCAACACGGTCTTGCTGCCCCTCAGCATGAACCAAGAACGCTTGAAGGTTCGGCAGTCTGCACCTCGCTTGGGCGAGCACAACGGGCCACTGCTTAGCAGCTTGGGTTACAGCCCCGAAGACATTCAAAAACTCAGCAACCCCACCGACTAAAACACCGCTCTTGACACCATGGACAAACTCAAAGTTTTTGAATCTTTTGTGTCAGTGGCTACCCGTGGCAGCCTGAGCGCTGCCGCACGCGCAGAAGGCGTGGCGCCGGCCATCATTGGGCGGCGACTGGATGCACTGGAATCGCATTTGGGCGTGAAGCTGCTGCTGCGCACCACCCGCCGCATCAGCCTTACGCATGAGGGCAGTGCCTTTTTGGAAAACTGCCAACGCCTTTTAAGCGATGTGGCCAATGCCGAAGACAGCGTTTCGGCGGGCGGTCTGAAAGCCAGCGGTCATTTGCGCATCACCGCGCCAGCTGGCTTTGGCCGGCGCCATGTGGCGCCCTTGGCGCCCCTGTTTCACGCCCAAAACCCCGATGTCAAAATTTCCTTGAACCTGAGCGACCGGGTCATAGACCTGGCTGCAGAAGGTTTTGACTTTGCTGTGCGCGTGGGCGACTTGCCCGATTCTTCTTTGGTGAGTGTTCGCTTGGCCGACAACCGCCGACTGTGTGTGGCCACGCCCGCTTACCTGGCAAAGCATGGCACCCCCCAACATCCGTCCGACTTGCTGCACCACAGCTGCCTGACCTTGTCTAGCGACGCCTCTCAAACCCGTGGCTGGGCCTTCAAAACCAGTAGCCCAGACAACGCAGAAGGCCCAGAAGTGACTCACCTGCGGCCCCACGGGCCTTTAGATTGCTCTGACGGCCAAGTCTTGCACAGCTGGTGCCTGGCCAGCATGGGCATTGCCTGGCGCAGCACGTGGGAGGTGGAAAACGACATCCAATCGGGCCAATTGGTCGAGGTTTTGGCCAATTTTGCGGCCCCGCCCAACGGCATTTACGGCGTTTTCCCCCAGCGCAAGCACTTGCCCCTGCGTTTGCGGCTTTGGATCGACTTTTTAAAGCATCACTACAGCTTGCCCGCAACTTGGCAAAGCGCCCCGTAAAATCGGGGGATGCTTCAAGCCAAACAAGATTTACTCTCGGCCCTTGCCGCCGAACTCGAACGCCTGCACGTTGGTGCCGGCGCCAAAGCTATTTTTGAGTCACCCAAGGTGGCCGCCCATGGCGATTTGGCCTGCACGGCCGCCATGCACTTGGCCAAACCCTTGGGACAAAATCCAAGGCAAGTGGGCGAGGCTTTGCGCACTGCGCTCATGGCCACACCTGCATTCAGCCAATGGGTTGAAAGCATCGACATTGCAGGCCCAGGCTTTTTGAACCTCAAGCTCAAGCCCAGCGCCAAACAAGCGGTGGTCAAAGAAGTGCTGCATTCGGCATCGTGCTTTGGCAAACAAGCCGAGCGCCATGAAAAAGTATTGGTGGAATTTGTGTCTGCCAACCCTACAGGTCCGTTGCACGTTGGTCATGGCCGCCAAGCTGCTTTGGGCGATGCCATTTGCAATTTGTTTGCCACGCAAGGATGGTCTGTTTATCGCGAGTTTTATTACAACGACGCGGGCGTGCAAATCAACACCTTGGCCACCTCCACCCAATTGCGTGCGCAAGGCTTTAAGCCGGGTGATGCGCAGTGGCCCAGCGGCGAAAACGCAGCCGCCTACAACGGTGATTACATTCAAGACATTGCGCAAGATTTCTTGGCCAAGAAAACCGTCAAGTCAGACGACCGCGAATTTACCGGCAGCGGCGACCTCAACGATTTGAATGGCATGCGCGAATTTGCGGTGGCCTATTTGCGCCACGAGCAAGACCTCGACCTCAAAGCCTTCGACGTTAAGTTTGACAACTACTACCTCGAGTCCAGCCTCTACACCAGCGGCCGTGTTGACCGTGCCGTCAAAAAATTACAAGAAGCCGGCAAGACCTACGAGCAAGACGGCGCGCTGTGGCTCAAGTCCACCGACTACGGCGACGACAAAGACCGCGTCATGCGCAAAGGCGACGGCACCTACACCTACTTCGTACCGGACGTGGCATATCACATCACCAAATGGGAACGCGGTTTTACCAAGGTGGTCAACATTCAAGGCACCGATCACCACGGCACCATTGCCCGCGTGCGCGCTGGCTTGCAAGCCGCAGGCGCCGGCATTCCACAAGGCTACCCCGACTACGTGCTGCACACCATGGTGCGCGTGATGCGCGGCGGTGAGGAAGTGAAAATTTCAAAACGCGCGGGCAGCTACGTGACCCTGCGCGACCTCATTGAATGGACCAGCAAAGACGCCGTGCGCTTCTTCTTGCTCAGCCGCAAGCCCGACACCGAGTACGTGTTTGACATTGATTTGGCCTTGGCCAAAAACAACGACAACCCCGTTTACTACGTGCAATACGCCCACGCGCGCATTCACTCCATCTTGCGCACTTGGGGCGGTGAAGTGGCCAGCTTGGCCCATGCCGACCTATCGAGTTTGGACAACCCCAAAGCACAAACCCTCATGCTGCTCTTGGCAAAGTACCCCGAAATGCTCAAGGCCGCCTCCGAAGATTTTGCACCGCACGACGTCACCTTCTACCTGCGCGACTTGGCGGCCAGCTACCACAGCTACTACGATGCCGAACGCATTTTGGTCGAACAAGAGCCGCTCAAATTGGCTCGCTTGGCACTGGTTGCAGCTTGCGCGCAAGTCTTGCAAAATGGATTGAAAGTCTTGGGTGTGTCCGCGCCTGAGCAAATGTAATTCGGACGTCACTTTTTCAGAACGTTTTTAAGAGTACTTCACAACATGTCCCACTCCAACATCCAACGCCAGCGCGGTGGTACCTTGCTCGGTTTTGTTCTAGGCTTGGTCATTGGTCTTACGGTGGCACTCGGCGTGGCCATGTACGTCACCAAGGTGCCCATGCCCTTCAGCAACAAAAATCAAACTCGCTCTGCAGACCAAGATGCGGTCGAAGCTCAGAAGAACAAAGACTGGAACCCCAACGGAGCATTGCAGAGCAAACCGGCCACACCCGAAGTGCCGCCCGATCCAGCAGCCACTCCAAATGCAAGCAATCCAGGTACGGCAGGTGGCGCAGCCACAGCAGGTACCCCAGGCTCTGCCGGCGCAACTTCGCCAGCCGCCAATCTGCCAGCGCCCGCTGTCACTGCCGATCCACCCATTGCCGCGCCAGCTCCTGCGGCCACCCCCCAGCCTGCCACCAAAGCTGCCGCCTCCAGCGATCCTTTCACTTACTTTGTTCAAGCTGGCGCCTTTAAGTCTGCCGCCGATGCAGATGCCCAAAAAGCCAAGCTTTCTATGATGGGGATTGAAGCCAAAGTGAGTGAGCGTGAGCAAGCCGGACGCGCTATTTTTCGGGTTCGCAGCGGCCCCTTTGATGACAAAGAACAAGCTGAAAAAATCAAATCACGTTTAGATGCCAGCGGCATGGATGCCGCCTTGGTTCGCGTGCAACGCTAATCATGCCATCGGCTGATTGACCAACACCTCTATTGACCAGGAGCAACTCATGAAACGTCGCGAATTTTCTTTGTCTACATTGGGCACGGCTGCCGCCGTGGGTGCTGTAGGCACTTTAGGCACTGTAGGCCTCATGGGCCCCGCTTTGGCACAAGGACCTGCCAAGTTTGTGGCTGGCAAAGACTACATCAAGCTAGACCGTGCCATCCCCACAGAAACGGAAGCGGGCAAAATTGAAGTGATCGAATTTTTTTGGTACAGCTGCGGTCACTGCAACGCTTTTGAACCCGCTTTTGGACAATGGGTCAAAAATGCGCCCAAGGATGTGGTGGTGCGCCGCATCCCCGTTGCATTCAGAGAAGACTTCGCGCCCCAACAACGTTTGTATTTCTCTTTAGAAGCCATGGGCTTGCTCGATAAGTTGCATGTCAAAGTCTTCCAGGCCATTCATGGCGAGCGCCTGCCCTTGAACACCGACGCCAGCATTTTGAATTGGATCGAGAAGCAAGGCGTCGACAAAACCAAATTTGCAGGCACCGCAAAGTCTTTTGGTGTGGCCAGCAAACTCAAGCGTGCGGTGCAATTGCAAAACGATTTCAAGATCGAAGGCGTCCCGTCCTTGGGTGTTGCTGGTAAATACTACATTGATGGTACTTCTGCAGGCAACATGGATCGGGCCTTGCAAGTGACCGATTCTTTGCTTGCATTGGTTCGTCAAGGTCGTGCCTGATTCATTCAGGTGTTGCACATCTGCCCGCCTCGGCGGGCTTTTTTTTGTCATTTTTTGATCAAATAGGCTTGATTTCACTCTGACGACCTACAATCAAGCAAGATTCGCGCCTTTATGAAAATCAAGCTCAACACACTGCTCTGTCTTCTGGCTGCCGTCTTCACGGCGCAGATGGCTTTCGCCGAAAAAGCAGACCGCGACAAACCCATGAATGTCGAGGCCGACAGCCTCAGGCACGACGACCAGCAACAACTCACCACCTTCACCGGCAAAGTGCTAATGACCAAGGGCACTTTGGTTCTAAAAGCTGCCAAGATGGAAGTCAAGCAAGACAGCCAGGGCAACCAAGTGGCCAAGCTGTGGGCCGAGCCGGGCGAACGCATTTTCTTTCGCCAAAAACGCGAAGGCCTTAATGAATACACCGAAGGCGAAGCAGAAACTGCCGTTTACAACAGCCAAGCCAACACCCTCACACTCACCCAGCGCGCCGAATTGCGCTTGTTGCGAGGCACGGTGGTGGCAGACCGAATTCAAGGGCAGCAAATTTTGGTCGACAACACCACCGAAGTTTTCTCAGTGGATGGCAAACCCAATGCAGCTGGAAGCAACTCTGGCAGCCAGCGCGTCAAAGCCACCATCACACCCCGTCCCAAAACCAATGAAGCAAGCGCGCCTGCCGCCGGGCCAGCTTTAAAAAGCAGCCCTCGCACAGGGGGCGACAAGCCATGAGTGCGCAAAGTCTCGTCAGCAGTTTAGAAGCGAGGCATTTGCAAAAGTCGTACGGCAGCCGCCAAGTGGTGTTTGACGTTTCGGTCAAAGTTGAAAAAGGCGAAGTGGTTGGCCTGCTTGGCCCCAATGGCGCTGGCAAGACCACATCTTTCTACATGATTGTCGGTTTGGTGCGCACCGATGGCGGCCAAATTTTGATCGATGGCGAAGACGTGACCCGCATGCCCATTCACCGTCGCTCGCGCATGGGCTTGTCTTATTTACCCCAAGAGGCTTCCATTTTCAGAAAACTCACCGTGGCAGAAAACGTGCGCGCGGTCTTAGAGTTGCAACACGATGACCAAGGCCTGCCCCTCAACCCAGCAGACATCCAAACACGGCTAGACGGCCTGTTGAAAGATTTGCGCGTTGACCATTTGCACGACTCGCCTTCCTTGGCGCTGTCTGGCGGCGAACGGCGGCGGGTTGAAATTGCCCGCGCCTTGGCCACAGAGCCTCGCTTCATTTTGCTAGACGAGCCCTTTGCAGGCATCGACCCCATTGCCGTCATCGAAATTCAGCGCATCATTGCCTTCTTGAAAGAGCGTGGCATTGGCGTGCTTATCACCGATCACAATGTGCGCGAAACACTGGGTATTTGCGACCACGCTTACATCATCAGCGAGGGGCGCGTGCTGGCACAAGGCACGCCGCAAGACATTGTCAACAATGCCGATGTTCGCCGTGTGTATCTGGGCGAGCACTTCCGAATGTGATGGCTGAAAAAATATGAAGCAAAGCCTCTCACTTCGGATGTCTCAGCACTTGGCGCTCACGCCACAGTTGCAACAATCCATTCGGCTGCTTCAACTCTCAACCTTAGAGCTGAGTCAAGAAGTTGAGCAAATGCTCGACGAGAATCCTTTCCTTGAACGCAGCACCGACGACGCACCACAAGAAGATTTTGGTTTGCCCGAAGCCGATGCACGCGTCAGCTTAGGCGACCGCGTGTCTGAAGCCGCCAGCGACGCCAGTTCAGACTCACGCGATGCGGCCAGCGAATCGTCTGCGTCGGTATCCAACGACGAAGCGGTCACCGATGTAGCCGACAGCTGGGATGGTGATGGCAGCGTCGAGATAGCGCCCGACGACAGCGAATGGGGCACTGATGCAGGCGCGCGCAAGAACAACACCAACCACGACTCCGAGGGCGCAGACGCCATTGAGTTGGCGCGCGGTTTGGGCTCCCTCACAGACTATTTGCACCGTCAAGCTTTGTCGATGCGCTTGTCCGAAATTGACCGCGCGGCATTGCGTTTCCTCATAGAGTCTTTGAATGACGACGGCTACTTGGAAGACAGCCTCGAGTCTTTGGCGCAAGGCTTGGCGGGTACCGACGACATTGAGCAACTCGAAGAATTGGTGCACCGCTTTACCGTGGCCTTGAGTTTGTTGCAGTCGCTTGAGCCTGTTGGCATTGGCGCTCGCGATTTGGGTGAATGTTTGCGCATTCAACTCAAAGCCATTTTGAAAGATGAGCCCGACAACGAAGTGGCTAGCGTGGGTTTGAAAATTTGCGCCCTCCCCTTAGAGCTCTTGGCCAAACGCGACTTCAAACGCTTGGCCGTGCAGTGTGGCGAAGACGAAGCTCTGGTCAAACAAGCTTTGACCTACATCACACGCCTTGAGCCCAAGCCCGGCCGTCCCTTTGCCAACGCCGAGCAGCACGTCATCGTGCCCGATGTCTTGGTCATCGGCACCCGCAAAGGGGGCGAGCCACACTTTAGAGTGCAGCTCAATCCGGATGTGATGCCCAAGCTGCGCGTGCACGACATTTATGCCAACGCATTGCGCGGTGGCAAAGGCGAAGGCCATTTGGGTTTGCAACAAAGGCTGCAAGAAGCGCGTTGGTTCATCAAAAATATCCAACAACGCTTTGACACCATCCTGCGCGTGTCCACCGCCATTGTCGAGCGCCAACGCAACTTCTTCATTCATGGCGAGTTGGCCATGCGGCCTTTGGTCCTGCGTGAAATTGCCGATGAACTGGGCTTGCACGAATCCACCATCAGCCGAGTCACCACGGCCAAGTACATGACCACGCCCATGGGTACCTACGAACTGAAGTTTTTCTTTGGTTCAGGTTTGGGCACCGACAGCGGCAGCGCAGCGTCTAGTACCGCCGTGCGCGCACTCATTAAGCAATTGGTGGCCGCCGAAAACCCCAACAAACCCCTCTCAGACAACCAACTGTCTGAAATGCTCAAAGAACAAGGCATCGATTGCGCTCGTCGCACCGTTGCCAAATACCGCGAGGCGCTCAAAATTGCGCCTGCCAACTTGCGTAAAACTCTGTGAACTCGCTTCAACTCTTTATGCCTTGCGCCGCCGGCGTTGAAGGTCTGCTGGCCGATGAGGTCCACCAACTCACCGGCCTCACGGGCAACGATTTGCTCACAGGTCGGGGCGGCGTGATGGCCAACGCATCATGGCGTGAAGCCATGCGCCTGAACCTGCACAGCCGACTCACTCAACGTGTGCTCATTCAACTGTCGCAAACTTTTTATCGCAATGAAAAAGATTTGTACGACGCTGCCAGCGCGGTCGCTTGGGAAATTTGGTTCACCACCCAACAAACATTCAAAATTGAAATTACGGCACAGCACAGTCCGCTCACCAGCCTGAATTTTGCTGCGCTCAAAATCAAAGATGCTGTGGCCGATCGCTTTCGAGCCAAGCGTGGCGAGCGTCCCGACGTCAACACACAGTGGCCCGACGTGCGCATTTATGTGCACCTCACCACCGACAGCTGCACGCTTTACATGGACACGTCGGGTGAGCCTTTGTTCAAACGCGGGTGGCGCGAAGACAAAGGCGATGCGCCCCTCAAAGAAACTTTGGCGGCCGCCATGCTGGCAGCCAGTGGCTGGGATGCGCATACCCCCTTATACGACCCCTGCTGTGGCAGTGGCACCATTGCCATTGAAGCCGCACAAATTGCCTGTGGCATTGCGCCTGGCATCATGCGCCGCTTTGGCTTCGAAAAATTGCTGCCCTTCCAGCCGCATGTGTGGCATGCCTTGCAAGACGATGCGCGCGCACTAGAGCACGCGCCCACCACCGAAATTCATGCATCGGATGTGGCCTTCCGCATGGTCGACTTCACACAGCGCAACGCTGAGCGAGCTGGCGTGGGCCAAGTGGTGCAAGCGCGAGGGGGTGATGCCCTTCAGCGCATGCCACCTTGCGAGACGCCTGGCCTCATGCTTCTCAACCCACCCTACGGCGAGCGCATTGAGGCGGCTGGTGTGGCGGGCGTTTCAAGCCGTGCGCGTGAAATTGCCGAAGGAGACGATGGCGGCGAGTTCTTCTCGCAACTGGCCTCGCATTGGAAAAAGAACTACAACGGCTGGACCGCTTGGATGCTCACGCCTGACTTGAAGCTGCCCTCCAAAATGCGTCTCAAAGAATCCCGCCGCGTACCCATGTGGAACGGCCCCATCGAATGCCGCATGTTTCGCTTCGATCTCATGAAGGGCTCTGTGCGTGACAAGCTCTGAGGCTCAAACAAGCAGCGCATCAAGAAGCGCAACACAAGCCTGGGTGATCGATACCAACATCGTGCTCGATCTCTGGTTGTTTGAGGACCCTGCCACAGTACCCTTGCGAGCGGCCTTGCAAAGCGGCCTGATTGCTCACCTGGCCACAGCCAGCATGCGTGACGAGCTAGAGCGTGTGCTCACCTACCCCCATATTGTGAAGCGCATGGCCAAGTCCAACATTCAAGCTCAGCACATCTTGGATCGCTTTGACCAGCATTGTTTGGCGGCAGAACCCGCGGCCAAAGCAGCCTGTACTTGCAAAGACCCCGATGATCAAAAATTCATCGACTTGGCGGTGGCGCATGAGGTGCCCTTGCTCAGCAAAGATGCCGCTATTTTGTGCATGAAGAAACGCTTGTTTCAAGCGGGTGTGATTTTGAATCCAAGCAATCTGCCCACTCTTTCTGCTCTGCCCGCTAACTGAACACTGGAACACCTCATGACCGGTATGCAACCCGAAGACTTTGATGCCCTTGACGACATCTTGGACGACCTGCGCACACGCTACGAAGAAACACCGCAATGGGAATTTTGTGAAGGCTTTATGGTTGCCATCATTTGTTGCAGGCGTGCCATTCCAGAAGCCGAATGGTTGCCAGTTTTACTTGGACTTGAAGACGATGAAGGGGGCGCAGGTTTTTCAGATGAAGCGCAAAAAGTTAAATTCTTGAATCTGTGGCAGCAGCGTTACGACGAAGTCAAAAAAGCCCTGGACACCGAAATCAAAGCCCTCGACGAAGACAGTGCCTATGCCCCCGAAGTGATGGATGTGCGGGGCGCCATTGCCAGCCTGCCACCCGATGAGCGCGCAGAAATTGCCAGCGAAGAAATCCCAGCCTTTGCACAAGTTTGGGCTTTAGGCTTCATGTTCGTTGTTGAAAACTGGCCCGATGAATGGGCCGCGCCAAAAGACAAAGACGCCGCGCAGTGGCACGACACAGCGCTAGAAGCCATTGTGGCACTCACCGAAGACGACACCGACGAGCCCACCCTTTCTGCCCTCAGCGAAGATGGGCCCTTGAGCGTGAGCGAGTCGCGCCTAAACACCTATGGCGAAGCGCTTTGGGCCGTTTACGATCTGCGAGAAATTTGGCGAACTGTGGGGCCTCGCGTTGCGCAAGTCTTCAAAGAAGCAGCGCCGGGTCGCAACGATGTTTGCAGCTGCGGCAGTGGCAAAAAATACAAGAAGTGTTGTGGCGCGCACTGAATACATGAAGGCAGCTAAGGCTACCTATGACTCAATAAGGCTGCTTGTTCAAACCATGAAAGCGCAAAGGCTTTCGACGGTAAGGTCTGGCAACTCTTCTGGAATGAAGTGACCTGAAGGCACTGCTTTCCCAGTGACTTGTCCTGCGCATTGCGCTTGCCAAAGTTCAAGCGGCTTGAACATTTTTTGAACCACGCCGCGGTCACCCCAAAGAACAAGCACATCGCACTGAATTTTTTGGCCCTGCGCACGGCTTGCCTTGTCGTGATCCAAATCAATGCCCGCACTGGCCCTGTAATCTTCACAAGCAGTGTGCACAGCCGGCATCAAATCGCCAGGCTGTTCTGGCTGCAAGTTCATGCTGCGCTCATATTCGGCCATGGCCTCTGGCTCTATGAAAGAAGTGCCGGTCGAACCCCAGCCCCCCAACTTGGCGTGCAAGTAATGCAGCACATTGCCGCCGATCATTTTCTCAGGCAAGGGGCTTGGTTGAATGAGGTGGAACCAATGGTAGTAAGCCCGTGCAAAGTCCATGTCGGTGCGGCTGTACATGTCCAAGGTGGGGGCAATGTCTAGGACGCACAGTTTCAAGACTCGGGTGGGAAAATCGAGGGCCAAGCGGTGTGCAACGCGGCCGCCTCGGTCGTGACCACACACATAAAACTGATCGACATTGAGCTGATCCAACAAGCCCACCACATCTTGCGCCATGGCGCGTTTGCTATAGTTGCTGTGATCCGGCAAGCCTGCCGCGTGAGAAGAATCGCCATAGCCGCGTAAATCGGGCAAGACCAAACGATAGTTGTTTTTGAGCGCCTGCGCCACACGGTGCCACATGACGTGAGTTTGGGGGAAGCCATGCAACAACACCAACACAGGCTTGTCCATCTGCTCCAGCCAACTGGCCGAAAAGCGGGCACACACCACCACACCGTTCACATTGAACTGTCGTTTCTCAAAACCATCAAACCAGGTGCTAAGAGAGTCTGCGGTCGGGGTCTCGTTAGTGCTCATAACGGTATTTTCTCTCAGCTATCCCATTGGCGCAACGCCCACCAATTTGGCGTGCAAAACAAAAGTGATCACAGCCCACAAAGCCATGCCGCCAAACAAGGCAATGAGGGTGGCCAACAGATTGGGCTTGAGGGGTGCGTCTTCGTTGGCATCAGCATGCTCAACTAGGGCAAGAGCACGGTCACGTGCACGTGCAGATCTGAAATTCAAAACAGCCCAAATTAAGAATGAGCCAAACAAAAGAAGGTCAGCCAAGTTGCCGTTGGCCAGCAAGTGCGACAAGGCCCATACCTTGACCGACAAAACCATGGGATGGCCCAAACGCATTTTGAAATGGTTGCGAGGCACATAGGTTGCTACCAAGAGAATGCTAGACAGTAGCATCAAGAGCATGCTGATGTGTTTGGTAAAAATAGGTGGATTCCAAAGCGCCACGGTTTGAAGCCTGGCTTCGCCATAACCCACCACCAACAAATAAAAGCCCAAGAGGGAGACAAGGGTATAAATACCCTTGAAGGCTTTATCGCCATAGGCCTCGATGGTTCGATTTCGCCAGCCGTCGGCCCAGATGCGAACAGAATGCGCCCCTAAAAACAAAATCAGGCCCAATATCAACTGTGTCATTTGCCATCCTTTATGTGGTTTGAAGCCACATTGTCTGAGAATTGAAAGCCATCATTTATTTCTGGATATTTGTTTCATGAAATTGGCTTCATGAGAGTTGCTTCACGAGCATTGGCTTTTGCACCTTGCCCAAGGCACTTTTAGGCAGATCATCCAAAAAGACAACTCGGCGCGGCAATTTAAAGCGCGCAATTTGAGTTTCCAAATAGGTCTTCACCGCTGCCTCAGTCTGTTGACGGTCTACCGCTGAAGATGCACGAACCAAAACCAAAACAGGCACTTCTCCCCAACGTTCGTCGGGCAAACCTACCACCGCACACTCAGAAAGACCTGGGAATGCGGCCAGTGCATTTTCAATTTCAGCGGGGTAAATGTTTTCACCCCCCGAAATAATCATGTCCTTGTTGCGACCCACAATTTGCAAGCAGCCATCAACATCCAAATACCCCATGTCACCCGTACAAAACCAGCCGTCATTCAAGCCTTCGACGCCACCTTTCGGTCCAGCACGCCAATATGTACGCATGAGGTTGTCGCCGCGAACGCGCACTTCCCCAATGGCCCCCTGATTGACTTGATGCCCGTCAGAATCTATCAGTTGAAGTTCTAACGTAGCATGCGGCCAACCTGCAAAGCCCATTCTTTGAATGGCATCTTGGAACTTCAAAATCACGCTCACAGGGCCGGTTTCTGTGGTGCCGTAGATTTGTCCAACAGGCACACCTCGCGCATGAAAAATTTCTAAATAAGCATGAGGCAAGGTGGATGAACCCGCCATGATGCCTCGCAAACTCTTCAAATCTGCACTGGCCCATTGCTTGTGTTCTAACACCGCACGCATCGTGGCAGGGACCAGCAGTGACAGTGTGGGGCGCTTGGCAAGTTCGCCCTCCGAGACATCGGTCAGCCAAGCATTGGCATCAAAACGTGGGTGTAAATGCACAGACACGCCGGCAAGCAAAGCGGGCAGCGTTTGGATGCAAAGTCCACCCACATGAAACAGAGGCAAGGTCGACAACACAATGTCAGTGGCTTTGAACGCATGCGCCTCGTCACTGGCTTTTGCATTGGCCAGCAAGCCCGCTTGCGTGTGCACAGCGCCCTTGGGCAGCCCCGTAGTGCCAGAGGTGTAAACCAAGAGCACATCTGACTTTTCGTTCACAACAGGCAACGCAAGGTGTTTGGGAGAGGATCTGCTGATTAAACTTTCCAAACGACAAGAAGGCAGTCCCTCTTTCGACAAACTGTTTGCAGCGTCGGTGTGCACTTCGTCGTGAATCAAAATACTCGGCTTGGCATCTTGCATCACCGAGTGCAGCTCAGGCAAGGCCAGGCGAAAGTTAAGCGGCATGAAGATCAGGCCCAAACGCGCGCAAGCCACCAAGCTCACCAATTGCAGTTCATGATTCAAGCCAAGCCAAGCAACGCGCTGGCCCACTTCCAATGAATGGGTCATTTGAAGGTGACCCGTGACACGTTCTACACGACGCCAAAATTTGGCAAAGTCAAAATCTTCGGTTTGACCTGGCATGCCAAATCGGATGGCCAGCTTTTCGGGTTGCTGGTTGGCTAACTCCCAAAAGCGTTGTGCAATTTTGGAACTTTCGCTCATTCGTCTTTCTCACCTGCCTCGTACAGGGTTTCGCGGCCTAAGCGGTCTAGGCACAACTCAGCTGTCCATGGCAGCATCAAAGAGCCGCAACGTGCATCCCTGTACAAACGCTCGAGGGGCAGAGACTTGAGCATCGACTGGCCCCCACAGGTCCGGATAGCCAAGCGCGCAATGTCTTGTGCGTTTTCCATGATGGTGTATTGGGCGGCATAGGCCCGCAGACGAGACGATTTGGGCGGGTCAATTTTGGCGTCTTCAATGGCACGCAAAAACAAGTTTCGCGTTTGCTCTAGCTTCACAAACATTTCGGCCACTGCAATTTGCTTGGTGGCAAACTGGCGCCGCTTGACGGGCCCAGTACCCGGAATTTCGCCGCGCAAATAAGCCACCGTGAAATCGTAAGCCGCTTGAGCAATGCCCATGTAAGTGGGCGACAAAGTCATGAACATGTGCGGCCAACGGCTGGCAGCTTGAAAATAAACACCTTGCGGCATGAGGGCTGCATCGTCAGACACAAACACATCTTTGAAAATCAGATTGCGTGACACCGTGGCCCGCATTCCCAAGGGGTCCCAATCGCCTTCAACCGTCAAGCCTGGTGCAGTGCGCGGAATGGCCAAATAAAGTGTGTCGCGTCGCGACAATTCAGCGTCTGGTTTTTTTTCAGTGCAAAGCACGCCAAAAAAATCAGCGGCATCCGACAGCGATGCAAAAATCTTTTTGCCATTGATGCGCCAGCCACCCTCCACCTTCACGGCCTGCGTGCCAAAAGGCTGTGCGCCTGCTGCCGATGCACCCCCTTCCGAAAAAGGCTGGGCATAGATTGCTCCCTCATTGACAACACGCGCAAAATGCGACTTTTGATGAACTCGATGCAAGGCACGTTGCTCAGGGCTCATGTCCAAATCGTCAGACAACAAACCACTCCACATCGTGGTGCACACATGCATGTTGAAGGTGAGCGCCGTAGCGCCACACCATCGGCCAATTTCTGCAGACACCATGGCATAGGTGGCGTAGTCTGCGCCTTGGCCACCATGGGCTTCGGGCACGCAAAGCGCTAGAAGTCCTGCAGCCTTCATGTCCTTGTAGTTTTCAAACGGAAACTGCGCGTCTTTGTCCAATTGCGCTGCACGCGGAGCAAATTTGTGTTTTCCCAAATCATGGGCCAATGACATGAGGCGTTTTTGCTTCTCTGTGAGCGGGTAGTCATCGCCACAAATTGGCATAGCCGGCTTTGAAGTCACACTGGTTGTCATACAAACTTCCTCAACTCAAAAATGGCGTCTTAAAAAATTCAATACAGCGTCGTGAAATGGCGCTTCTTTCTCAAAGCCCATCAGATGTCCTACGCCGGCAATGCATTCATATTCGGCACCTTCAATTTTTTGCGCCATGCGTCGCAAAACTTCGGGTGGCGCTGTTTTGTCATGTTCACCCGCCAAGCACAAAGTGGGTACCTTGATGCTGGGCAGTGCGGCACGTTGCTCAAACTTTACCAACGCATTCAGGGCTGCGCGATAAGTGCTCGGCGGCACCGCCGACATGCAAGCATGCGCCAAGGCCAAGCCTGCGGGGTATTGTGCAAGCCCTGCACGTTCAGTCAATGAATCAGGGCCGACCATACCGGGAATTAAACGATTGGCCACGTCGGCCATGCTTTGGCCAGCGTCCAACGGTGCCAACCTTTGCGCCACAAATTGCCTCTGAAAATCGCCGTCTTGGTGACCAAAAGCCGGACTGCTGGCGGCGATCACCATGCCAGCAATGCGAGAGGGGCAATGGGTGTAGGCCTGCAAAGCCACCATACCGCCCATGCTGTGCCCCACCAAAACAGCCTTTTCAACTTGGGCGGCATCCAACATGGTTTCGAGCGATGCGGCCAAACTTTCAAAACTCAGCGTGCCGTGCAATTGGCTCGTGCCATAGCCTGGCATGTCCCATGCCAAGGCTCTGAAACCATGATCTGCAAAAAAATTAACCGAAGATTGAAAGCCTTTTTTGCCGCCCCCAATGCCGTGCAAAAAGACCACAGTGGTTTTGGCATGGGCAGGCCCCGCTTCGATCCAAGCCGGGCTGAGGGCACTCATGATGCCGCGCTTTCAAACACCGCCTTGACCAACTCGCCTTCTTGCACCACCATCTGTTCATCCAAGGCAATGCTGCAATGGCGCATTGGCAAATCAAAGTGACCTAAAGTGTGGCGCCCCGCCACTTCATTGGCACCGGTGGAGTACAAGAAGTTGCCAGCAAAGGCTCTTAATTCCGTGCCATTGCAATCGCGCTTGTCGTAAAAGGTCATGGCGTCCCAACGCGCAGCTGGGTTGAGGCCAAATCCAACATGCGACACCGCGCAGGCATCGCGATGCCCCTCCTTGTCGATCCATGCTTGGTAATAGGAGCGCATCATGTCGACGTCAACACCCTTGCCTTCAATGTGCATGATGGTGTCGTTTTCGATACTAAGTTGAATGGTGTCACGCAAATAGCGTTTAAAAGTGAGGTTCACATCACCTGGCGCCATCACCAAAGTGCCATTGACACTGCCAGCCGCGGGAAACGCCAGCGCCAAACCACCTGGCCAATGCGAGACCATGCCTGGCTTGGCACAAAATCCCCAAACGCCGCCAACCACCGCAGACTTCAAATCAATGTGCAGGTTTGTACCGGCTTGCGATGTCACATGCATGTGCTGCGACCCGCGCATTTTTTTCATGGCTTGGCGCACCACCCCTTCAAGCGCAGCATCGGGAACGGTGCGCTCCAAAATTTCAGGGTGCTCGTTGGAGATCATGAACAGGCGCGGCACCACGCCATCAGCCCCTTTCAAAATGGCAGGCAATTCAGGCGCGTGCAGCATGCCCTCTACCGTGCAATCCACAATCAAGTTGGCACGCTGCAAGGCAGCCACAACGGGTGCCAAGTTTTGAATGACATCGGTGGCACCCGTCGATCGGATGGGAGCAGGCGCGCTCGAGGCGGGTGTGGGCAAGCAGACTTCAAACACCTGGGCGCCCATGCGCTGCAAGGCCAGTCTGGCCAAGTCCACATTGACACGTCTGGACTGACTTTCTGTCAGCAAGGCCACCACTTCGCTGGGCTGTACTTTGCACAAGGCAAAAGTACGCTCGAAAGCGGCCAACCAACGGTGTTCAATTTGCTCAATCAACATGTTTACTCCTTGCGACCACCCGCCACTTTAGACTGGGGGTGAATGACTCCCGCTCATTATGCAGAAACTCATTCTCAAGGCTTGACAGCAGTCACCTCAATTTCGACCAAGGCGCGGTCTTCTACCAAGTCAGCCACCTGAACCAAGGTCATGGCAGGGTAGTTTTTGCCCATGACTTCTTGGTAAACCTTGCCCAGCTCGCGCCCCCGAGTCAGATATTCTTGCTTGTCTTTGACATACCAGGTCATGCGCGCCATGTGCTCAGGGCCAGCCCCCGCGCAAGCCAGCGTGGCCACAATGTTTTGCAGCGCTTGCTTGCACTGGGCCACAAAGTCATCGGTCTCAAACTGGCATTGGCCATTCCAGCCAATCATGCCCGCGACAAACACCATCTCACCCCGCGCCGCAATGCCATTGGCATAACCTTTGGCAGGTGCCCAGCCTTCAGGTTGCAGAACTTTTAGCATTCCATGTGACATTGTGTGCTCCTTATTTTTCCGAAGGGAAGGTCTGCGCTTGCTGGCGCAATTTGAAACGCTGCAACTTGCCAGTTTCGGTGCGCGGCAGGCTTGTGCAAAACTCCACGCGCCTTGGGTACTTGAAAGGCGCAATGGTTTGCTTCACAAATTCTTGAATTTCTTTTTCCAATTCAGGTGTGCCTGCCAATCCTGCTTTCAACACCACAAAGGCCATGACCACCTGGCCACGCTCTGCGTCCGCAGCACCCACCACGCCACACTCTGCAACCGCAGGGTGCTGCATCAGCGCCCCCTCTACTTCGGGTCCTGCAATGTTGTACCCTGCAGAGATGATCATGTCGTCATTGCGGGCTTGATAACTGAAATACCCGTCGGCATCCATCACAAAAGTATCGCCGGGCAAATTCCAGCCTTCTTTCACATACTCATTTTGCCGTGGGTCATCCAAATATCGGCAACCCGTTGGACCCCTGACAGCCAAGCGTCCAACAGTGCCAGGCGGTACGGGCTTCATGTCTTCATCCACAATTTGTGCCTGATAGCCAGGTACCACTTTGCCAATGCTGCCGGCACGCACATCTTCGCCTGCACTGGAAATATAAATGTGAATCACCTCGGTACCCCCAATACCGTCGGTCATCTCAATACCCGTTGCCTTCTTCCACAACTGACGCGTGGCATCAGGCAAGGCCTCGCCTGCCGACACCGTGTGACGCAATGACTTCAAGTTGAAGCCATAAGGCTTTTCAGAAACCAACATGGCCATTTGACGGTACATGGTGGGTGCGGTGTAGCACTGAGTAGCGCCATACTGCCCGATGGCAAGCAGCCATGATTCAGGCGTGTATTTTTCAAGGAGCACAGCACATGCTCCATAGCGCAAGGGAAAAGCCAACAAACCGCCCAAGCCAAATGTAAATGCAATGGGCGGCGTACCACACACCACATCATTGGCACCCATGTTGAGCACGTGCTTGGGGAACAAATCGCACATGGCCATCACATCTCGGTGAAAATGCATGGTGCCTTTGGGTTTGCCTGTGGTGCCGCTGGTAAAGGCAATCAAGCACACATCATCGCGACTGGTGGTCACTGCTTTAAATTCCTTCAAGTGCTTAGCCATTCGTGCTTCTACGCCCTCTTCGTCCAAGCTTCTAAACCACAAAACCTGCTTGAGTGATGGTGCAAACTGAGCATGTGTGTGGTCTGTGCAGTGCGCCAATTCTTCAGCCAGCGCACTGTCACACAACGCCGCCTTCACCTGGGCTTTGTCTAAAATTTGTTTGAGTTCTAAGGCCCGAAGCAAAGGCATGGTGGGCACGACCACCAAACCCGCCTTCAATGCCGCTAAGAAACACGCTGCCATCATGGGACTGTTGCCACCGCGCAGCAGCAATCGCTCACCAGACTTCAAACCCATGTCATGGACCAACACATGGGCAATTTGATTCACCTTGGTTTGCAGTTGCGCATAGGTCCAGCCCATAGGGCCTGTTGCGTCTTGGCCGCGCACTGCCATGCGATCGCCATGGCCTTGCGCAACATGATCGTCTAACAAGGCCTGAACACAGTTGAGTTGCTCAGGATATTGAACTTCAGGTCGATCAAAGACAAACACGGGCCACTGATCTAGGGGCGGCAAATGGTCGCGCGTAAAAGTGTCTGTGTGCGATGAAGGCGCTAATGAATGGCTCATTTCAATCCTCACTTCAGTAAATCACGACCAATAATCAACTGCTGCACTTCTGTAGCGCCTTCGTAAATGCGCAAGGCTCTAATTTCTCGGTACAAGGACTCCACGATGCAGCCTTTTTTAACGCCCATACCCCCATGCATTTGCACGGCCATGTCGATAATTTGCTGTGCATTTTCTGTCGCGGTCATCTTGGCCATGGCCGCCTCTTGGGTAATGCGCTGACCTTGATCTCGCAGCCATGCCGCTCTGTAGGTGAGCAGGGCGGCGGCATCGAGCAAGGTAGCCATTTGGGCCAACTTGCTTTGCGTGATTTGAAAATCAGCCAAGGTCCCGCCAAACATCTTGCGCTGCTTGGCCCACGCAATTGATTCGTCCAAAGCTCTGCGCGCAAAGCCAAGCGATGCAGCGGCCACTGACGTTCTAAAAACATCCAACGTAGCCATGGCCACTTTGAAACCTTCACCTGCAGCACCAATGCGCTTGGCATGCGGCACCAGCACATGGTTGAAATGAAGTGTGGCCAAAGGATGCGGTGCCACCACATCAATGCGCTCTGCAATTTCTAAACCGGGGGTGTTGGCATCCACAATGAAGGCGCTGATGCCTCTGGCGCCTGGCGCCTCGCCAGTGCGCGCAAACACCACATAAAAATCGGCAATGCCGCCATTGGAAATCCAGGTCTTGAAACCATTTAAGCGATAGCCTTCGGGTGTTTCAACAGCGCTGCATTGCATGGCCGCCACATCGGAGCCCGCATCGGGCTCGCTCAGGGCAAACGCCGCCAAGGCTTCGCCTTTGGCTACGCGCGGCAAATAAGCCGCTTGTTGCTCTGGCGTGCCTTTCAGGCTAATGGCGCCAGAGCCCAAACCCTGCATGGCAAATGCAAAATCGGCCAAGCCATGATGCCAAGCCAATTCCTCGCGCAACAAACAGATGGTGCGTGTGTCGATCACGTCGGCGGTACCGCCATACAAGGTGCCTGCAATAGCGGGCTTGAGCCAACCGCCTTGTCCCAAGGCTTTGACCAAGCTCACACATTCACGGTCAATGGCATCGCGTGATTCATCGTGTGCATGCCATTGGCCAAACTGCTGCGTGCTCCATTGTTGCAAGTTGGCTTTGAATTCTCGATGCGACGCATCAAAAAAAGGCCACGCCAAATGAGCGTCTGAGTTCATGGTCAGTCTCCTTGAAACACAGGCGTTTGCTTGGCCACAAAGGCGTGATACGCCCTGTGAAAGTCGTTGGTCACCATGCAAATGGCTTGGGCTTGTGCCTCGGCTTCAATGGCTTCGTCGACCCCCATGTTCCATTCTTGTTGCAACATTTTCTTGGTCATGCCGTTGGCAAAGGTAGGGCCACTTGCCAGCATGTGGGCCATGGCTTGCGCCTCGCTTAAAACAGTTTCGGGGGTGCACACTCGGTTGTAAAAGCCCCAGCGCTCGGCCTCCTCACCTGCAAGTCCTCGGCCTGTGTAAAGCAATTCTGAAGCCCGGCCTTGGCCAATCACACGGGGCAACAAGGCGCATGCCCCCATGTCACAGCCAGCCAAGCCCACCTTGTTGAATAAGAAATAGGTTTTGCTGCGGGCCGTGCCATAGCGCAAGTCAGAAGCCAGTGCCAGCAAAGCACCGGCACCCGCGCAAATCCCGTCGATGGCAGACACAATGGGTTGCGGACAAGCCCGCATGGCCTTGACCAAATCGCCCGTCATGCGCGTGAACGCCAACAAGCCGGGCATGTCTAATTTGGTCAGAGGCCCAATGATTTCGTGCACGTCACCCCCCGAACAAAAATTGCCACCCGCACCTGTCACAACCACGGCATGCACATCGTCGGCGTAGGACAGTGCTCGAAACAAATCGCGCATTTCGGCGTACGAGTCAAATGACAAGGGGTTTTTTCGCTCTGGCCTGTTCAAGGTGAGTGTCGCCACACCGTCCTTCACTTCAAACAGCACATGTTCAGCTTGATAGTTGGCCAGCTTGTTGTTGTGGCGAGGCAGCTGTTGTGGCTGGCCTGGCAAGTACTTTTGACTCATGACGTCTCCTCTTGTTTCTGTAAATTCTTTTTCATAGCACCTAACAAGGTGTACAACTGACTTTGTTGGTTGTTGGACAAGCCAGAAAACAAGTCGGCCACCCATTCCTCGTGTGCAATGGCCATGTCGGTGAATGCGGCACGGCCAGCGGGCGTCAACTTGACAGTGAACGACCTGCGATCGTTCAAACCCACTTGGCGCAACACCAACTTTTCTTTTTCAAGTTGATCGACGATGGCGGTGATGTTGCCGCCAGTTACCATCATGCGGCGCGACAACTCGCCCATGCTCAAACCTTCCGGATCTCTTTCGAGTTGCGCCATCAAATCGAAGCGTGGCAGCGTGATGTCAAACGACTCGCGCAACTTTTGCCGTATTTTGTCTTCCACCCGGGTGGTGCAAGACAACAAGCGCAACCACAACCTCAATGAGGCATGGTGATCGGCGTGGGCTCTAAATTCATGATCCACACTCAGCACGGAACTCGAAGCTGTCGTCATCACATTGTCTCCCCGCCATCAATGGCAATCGATTGACCATTCACCGATGCCGCATCGCTGCTGCACAACCACAACACGGTTTGCGCCACTTCATCGGGTTGAATCATTTTCTTTTGTGGGTTGTGCGACACTAAGGCTTCACGCGCTTGCTGTTCTCTTTGGCCTGTTTTGGCCACAATGTTGGCAATCGACTCGCGCACAATGTCGGTCTCTGTAAACCCTGGGCAAACAGCGTTCACAGTAACGCCCTTCTTGGCCAACTCCATGGCCAAGCTGCGGGTTAAACCAACCACGCCATGCTTGGCTGCTGAGTAGGCAGACACATAGGCATAGCCCTTCAAGCCAGCGGTGCTGGCAATGTTGACAATGCGGGCCGCCTTACCACTGGCACCAGCAGCCAGCAAATCGGGCAAGGCTGCCTGAATGCACAAATAGCTGCCGGTGAGGTTGACGTTGAGCATTTGTTGCCACAAGGCCAAATCTGTTTTGGCAAAGGGCTGGCTCAGTGCTTGACCCGCGTTGTTCACCAACACCTCCACAGGGCCCAGAGCCGCATGGTTAGACTGCCAAGCGGCTGCAACCGATGCTGCATCGCTCACATCCATGGCACTGCAATGAACCTTCAACCCAGGGTACAGACTTTGCAATTCAACCGCTTTGGCTTGCAGCGTTTTGAGGTCCCGGCCCGACAAACTCAAGGCTGCACCTTGGCGCGCAAATGCCAAGGCAAGGGCGGCGCCTATGCCACGGCCAGCGCCAGTGATCCAAACGTGCCGCATCAGTTTTCTCCTTTGGCTACGGCTGGTGTTGAACTGGCGGCAGCCATGGCGGCGGCTCGCTCAAAGTTGGTTTCCATTTGCCGCTTGCCAGACACATACGCCTTGTGCCAATTCAAATCGGTATAACCAATGCGGGCTGCTTCTTGCAGTGTCCAAGAAGGGTTGGCCAAATGTGGCCGAGCCACTGCACACAAGTCGGCACGGCCCGCCGCAATGATGCTGTTGACATGATCCGCTTCCGAAATGGCACCCACGGCAATGGTGCGCACACCGGCTTCATTGCGAATGCGATCGGCAAACGGAGTTTGAAACATGCGGCCATACACTGGCTTTTCGCGCTTGTCCACTTGGCCTGATGAGCAATCGACAAAATCAACGCCTGCTGCTTTGAAGTGCTTGGCAATTTCGATGGCGTCATCGATGGTGATGCCGCCTTCTACCCAATCGTGCGCAGAAATACGCACCGACATGGGTTTGTCTTGCGGCCACACTTTGCGCAGCGCCACAAAGACGGCCAAGGGAAAGCGCAGTCGATTTTCCAAGCTTCCCCCAAATTCATCGGTGCGCTGGTTGGTCAGTGGCGAAATAAAGCCAGACAGCAAATAGCCGTGTGCGCAGTGCAACTCCAGCCAGTCAAATCCCGCCTGAGCGCCGCGCTCTGCTGCAGCGACAAAGTCTGCCGACACCGCATCCATGTCTGCACGAGTCATTGCGTGCGGCACCTGACTCACACCGTCCATATAAGGCAAGGCCGATGGCGCCATCAAAGGCCAGTTGGAGCCATCTCGCGCCCCATCGCTCAATGGCATGTCAATGCCATCCCAAGCGCGGCGTGTTGAGCCCTTGCGGCCTGCATGGCCCAACTGCAAAGCCATCTTGGCATCTGACTGGGCGTGCACCAAACTCACAATGCGCGCCCATGCATGTTGCTGTTCGTCATTCCACAAACCTGGACAACCGGGTGTGATGCGGCCTTCGGGCGAAACACAAGTCATCTCCGTGAACACAATGGCTGCGCCACCCACCGCGCGGGCGCCGTAATGCATCAAATGAAAATCACCCGGTACGCCGTCTATGGCCGAATAGGTGGCCATGGGCGACACCATCACACGGTTTTTCAAAGTGATACTGCGCGCCTGCAATGGCAAAAACATGGGCGGTGTTGACTTGGCACGCGCGCTGTCGTCAAAGTTTGCCAGCGAGGCCATGAAGCGTTCGTAAGCCGCTACAAACTCAGTATCGCGCAGTCGCAAATTTTCATGCGAAATGCGTTGGCTGCGGGTGAGCAAGGAATAGGCAAATTGTTGCGGTGGCAAATTGACATAGCGCGCCACATTCTCAAACCACTCCGTGGAATTGCGCGCTGCATTTTGAATCTTCAACACCTCAATGGAACGCGTCGCTTGATAGGCGCTCATCACTTCTGGCATGCCCTTCACTCCGTGCCCAACACGCTCAAAGGTATCGGCCAACTCAATGGCATCTTCCAGCGCCAGCTTGGTGCCAGAGCCAATGGAAAAGTGTGCGGTGTGGGCAGCATCTCCCATCAGCACATAAGGCACAGAGCGGCCATCTGCGGTGGTGTCCCAGTGCACCCACTGATCGCAAATGACGCGCGGAAATTTGATCCAATGCGCCGAGCCACGCAGGTGCTTGGCATTGGTCATGAGGGGGTTTCCATCCAAGTACTTGGCAAACAACTTCTCGCAAAATGCCACCGACTCCTCTTGGGACATTTGCTCAAACCCTGCGGCCTTCCAAACAGATTCTGGCGTTTCCACAATGAAGGTGGAGGTGTCGCCATCAAACTGGTAGGCGTGGGCTTGAAACCAACCGTGCTCGGTTTCTTCAATGGCAAATGTGAAGGCATCAAACAGCTTGCGCGTGCCCAGCCACACAAAGCGGCAATGGCGCTCATCGATGTCGGGTTTGTAGGTGTTTGCAAAACGGGTGCGAACCCTAGAGTTGATGCCATCACATGCAATGACCAGGTCTGCTTGGTACAACGCACCTATGTCGGCATGGACATCCACCTCTGCTTCAAACACCAATTCAACGCCCAAGCTTTCACATCTCTTTTGCAAAATATTGAGCAAGCGTTTTCGGCCAATGCCACAAAAACCGTGCCCTCCTGAGCGCATGGTTTCGCCCTTGAAGTGCACTGCAATGTCATCCCAGTGGTTGAAGGCGCCCAAAATTTCTGAGGCGGTAACAGGATCTGCCACTTGCAGCCTCGACATGGTGGCATCAGAGAAAACCACGCCCCAGCCAAAGGTGTCGTAAGGCTTGTTGCGTTCTAGCACGGTAATGCGGTGTTCAGGGTGCCGCAATTTCATGAGCAGCCCAAAATACAAGCCTGCGGGCCCGCCGCCCAAGCACACGATGTTCATGATGAGGTTCCTTGTTTCGATCCCGACCTGCAAATTGTTTTGACTTCAATAGTTGAAGCTTGAAATGATTATGGGCAATCTGATGAAGCGGGTCAAGGGCCCAAAAAAAAGCAGCTTGAAAAAGCTGCTTGGGAGGATTTTATTGGTTCATGACCGTGATGCTGATCCGCCTGTTGCGCGGGTCTTTGGGGTCTTTGGGGTTGTAGGGCGCCGTATCGGCTACGCCTTCAATCTTGGCAAATCGATTGCCCGAAATACCTTTTTTCTCAATGATCTTGCGAGTTTCCTCGGCACGCTCGGCCGACAAGGACCAGTTGTTTCTGTCATCGGTGTTGGCAAACTGCACGCTGTCGGTGTGCCCGCGAATGGCCACTTTGTTAGGCAAGGCGGCCAGTGTTTTAGACACTTCGGTGATCAAAGCCTGGGCTCTGGGCGTCATGGTGGTGGTGCCCAAGCCAAACATGGCAAAGTCGGCTTTGTCGATGATCTCTATGCGCAAGCCATCTTGGTCGCGGGCAAATGAAACTTGATCTTTGAGTTTGTCCAGCCTAGGGTTCTTCGCCATGGCCTCTTTGATTTCTTTTTCCAACTTTTCAAAGTTGGCGGCGTCTGCAGCTGCAGCGGCCGCAGCCGCAGCGGCTGCGGCAGATTTTTTACCTGGATCGCCATCCTGTCCAGACTCTTTGCTGTCTGCGCCGTTGGGCGAGGGGTCGTTTTCTGTAGGGCCACCTTGCGAACGCGGCGTGACCATGTTCAAGGCACTGGTTTGTTTGGCAGAGAAAGGGAAACCATCAGGGTCAATGACCGAGCGGCCGCCCAACATGCCGTCGGAACCCGCCAGTTTGCCCATGGTCACATTGCTGTGCGAAGTGGGTTTGAAATAGTCGGCAATGCTTTTGCGTTGGTCGGCATTGGAGGCACCCAAGAGCCACATCAACAAGAAGAAGGCCATCATGGCGGTCATCATGTCGGCCAGGGCAATTTTCCAAGCACCGCCGTGAGCACCACCGTGCCCATCGTCCATGATTTTCTTGATGGTGATGCTGGGCGCCACCACCACAGGCGCATCCACTGCCGCCTCTTCTGGAATGAGGGGGGCAACTTCGCCCTCGGCCTCAGCTTGCGCTTCGGCCGGCGTGTCAGCCGGCGCATCAGCCGCTAGGGCCTGGGCTTCTTTTTCGGGCGCTTCTAAAACTGCCTCAGCCATGGCTGTTAGCCCCCTCGCAAGCCGTCAAACACTTCAGCAAAACTTGGCTGATTGTGGTGACTGATACCCGCTCGCGCAGCCTCAATGATCAGGGGCATGGGGTGGCCGTGTAAGGTGCCAATGATGATTTGTTTCACCACTTTGTAAATTTGACCTTCATCGTCAATGATCTGTGCTAAGCGCGAAGCCATGGGCTCCACAAAGCCGTAAGCCATGAACACGCCCAAGAAGGTACCCACCAAAGCGCCACCAATCATGGCACCCAGCACAGCAGGCGGCTGGTCAATCGCGTCCATGGTTTTCACCACACCCAACACGCAAGCCACAATACCCAAAGCGGGAAGCGCACCGGCCAAAGTGGCCAAAGCTGTTTGGGCTTTCAAGGCATCGTGGTGGTGGGTTTTGATGGACAAGTCCATCACGTCTTCCACCGCATAAGGGCTTAAGGGGCTGGTCGACACCACCATCAAACGAACCGTGTTGCAAACCAAATCTAACAAAGCATGGTCGTGCAAAATTTTGGGGTACTCGCCAAAAATGGCACTGGATTCTGGGTTCTCAATGTGCGCTTCAAGGGCCACAGGGCCCTCGGTTTTCAGCGTTTTCATAATTTTGGACACCACAAAGATGGTGCTCAAATAATCTTCTTTTTTGTAGGCAGGGCCCTTGAACACTTTGCC
>SXGQ01092544.1_pt1 | contig 29477 bp, 40 predicted proteins | sample 3178371 | NCBI WGS metagenome assembly SXGQ01 (sample SAMN11356859, study PRJNA531348) | freshwater metagenome | isolation source: freshwater sample F1-20 | place: China: Fuxian Lake, Yuxi | collected 2017-12-25 | reverse complement strand
GCACCCTGCTTCCCGTCGAGCGTGAATACGTACACCCACCACTCAGCCTTTGTTACTTCGATTCCTGAGGGCTGCCAGTGTTCGGTTCCGTCTGGTCGCATTTTTCTTCGGGGGTGTTGCATAACTTCCACAACCATACGCCCATTCCTGTAGCGGTCTGTCTTGACTTCGAAAGCCCCGCCTGATAGAGCCTGTAAAAATGATTCAACAAGTGCTTCGCCTTTCTTTCCATACTTCAAGTCCTCGTGGAAATTGTATTTGTTTGGTGGGATGTCATAATCGGATTGGTTCTTGCTCATGTTTTCTCTGCGACAACAGCATGTACCTGTTTGTCGTCCTCCCATGCTACGCCATTCAGCCCGTCCATGACGGTCTTTAGGTAGTTGTCTACGTCGCCCCTGAGTTTGGATGCGCCGTCTGGATACTTTTCAACTGTCACTTCCATTTCGTTTGGTTTGAATACAACGGTTAGTTTCAATGGTCCGTCGAACTGCGGTCCGTTCCATGCTGCTGCGATAGCAGCCTCTGCGTCCAGTGTGCGTTGCGGTGTGAACACACGCCCACGCCTGCCAAGGCGAGGGCGACCCTTAGCCACTGGCTTATGCGGGATTATGCAGGTGTGCTTCTTCTTGCGTGTACCCATCGGATACCCCTCGTCTAGTCGGATAGTCCAATGTAGCATACCCCTTCAACAGGTTGTCACCAAAACGGTCACGAAACGTGGCGCACCAAAGGTCACGCTCACGTTCGTTCATGTCACCCCAGCGTCCGAACACTACGCCTAGGTCGGCTCCGCTACCTATCGCCATTGGGGAATCTTTCTTCCATGAAGCCGCGATACCCCATAATGGCGTTGTCGATTTCCTCTAGGACTTCTTCGATGGGGTACTCTTTGTCAATCATCCAGCCTGCCGTAATTAGGGCAGTCACCGCATAGTTCAACGCCTTCTGGTACTCGACCAGTTCTGAAGCGGTTGCGTTATACATTTCCTCTAGGTGGGCGGCGTGGTCAATCCACCATTTGATTGTCACCTTATCCATTCTGCTTTCTCCATCTCAGGTGCATCTGCACCAACTTGCATTCGTCACCGCAGTCGCAGTCGTTGTGCGTGTTGTGACCAAGCCGTGGGCACAACCCGACCAATGTCATCGCATAATCAAACTTGTCTGCCGATACATACAGCCGATGAAGTTTCGTTGCAGACACAACCGTTTCATGCGACAAGGTTGGTGAGTCAGGTATTTTTGTCCAGTCGATTTCGCTCCACGTATTGCTAGCGTCCTCGTACTTGTGTTGCGGGTTATCCATTATGTCCTCCTATGTGAATACTCGTACAACTAGTTTGTCAATCTCGGATTCGCCGTTGGGTCGCATGTGATACTTGCCCCAACGTAGGTCTGCGTCTGTAATCAGCACCTTGGTTTCGCTCGGGTTCATACCCGAACGAACACACTCGTGTGCCAACTTGGTCAATGTCGATGAACGGTCACGACCTTCCAATGGTCCGTCACGCCAGATAACTTTACCTAGCGGGGACAACTTGGACAGTGCATCGTCAACCGATTCGCACACTGCTAGGTCACGCACCGCTGCCACAGGTTTGGGTGGAACCCACATACCTGCTAGTTGCGTAATCAACTCGGGCTGGTTGCGTGTGCCATGTGCGGCAGTAACGAACTGGTCGAATGGCATCGGCTCATTATAAACATCTAGCACTCGACGCTTGTCAGTGCTAACGTCGTAGCAGTCGGGGTATGGCAGCCGAACATAATTGCCGTAGTTGCCACCAGACAGGAACTCTTGCTTCGGGTTGACCTCACGGGCAGGAACTTCCGCCACCTGATGTGCAAGCAGCAGCATGCGGCGCATGTCTGCGGCAGTCACCAGACCAGCAGAGAACACCCAAACGTGGTAGCCCTTGGAACGTGAACGCTCAACCCACGACACAATGCCTGCAGCAAACAGTGCTTCCTGCAAACGTCTAGCCATAGCCAAGTCCTCTACGTCAATGTCCGTGCAACCCCACACGACATGAAACCCGCCACGTAATGGCACAATGGGATACACGCCAATAGGGGAATGCGTACCGTCCAAATGACCGACGAACACTTCGTGTGTCAACGGTTCCTTGACGCAGCGACCCTCTTCATGTCCGTATACGTCGCCTCTTCCACGGAAGAGCGACACATACAAGCCCAACACATACGGTTCCATCACCAATCCTCTAGTATCGACAACTGCTGGCTGTCGTCGTCAGCGTCGACGGCAACCTCATGGGGGGTCCAAGGTAACACCCCACTAGGTAGCCGTGTCAACCGACCAGTGCCGTACTCAATTTCAAAGTCCATGTCGTCCAGCAACTTGGACGCAGGGCGCTTGCACTTGACTAGGTTCACGGTCAACGTGTCCTGATGTATGCGCAGGTCGAACCTGAGCGAATCCAGTTTCTCCATCAACCGTTCGGTGCTGGTAGTGGCACGTTCAATACGTTCTTCAACGTCACGAATCATCGCTTCAATCTCGAACTTCTTGCGCCGCACACCCACAATGTGGGTTGCCTGCTGCTCACCACCGTATGCACCAGAACTAATCGTCATCTTGCGACCGTCCGCACCAGCGGTACGTGACGACTGGTGCAACACGAGCAACGGAATGTTGTGCCGTTTACCGAACGCCTTTATTGTGTTCGCTTTGGACGGTACGTCCTCGCCACCACCCTGCAACAACTCCAGATAGTCGAACACCATCAGTGCTGGCTGACCCCAAAGGTCAGACACTTCGGACATGGCTTTCTCCATGTCGTTCAATGTCATCATCTGGTCGAATACAGCCAACTTCGGAAAGTGCTGCTGCGCAGTTTCCCTGAGTAGTTGTATTGCATTAGGGTCTGCGTTAGCAATCTTGTGTTCCAAGTCGTTCGCATCAATGCCGTGCATTACACACGCCAACTTGATGAGCGTCAATGTGCGAGGTTCATCGGGACAGAAATAGATAACTGGTTTATCGGCGTTAGCCACCAGAATCTGCAGCAAGAACAACGTCTTGCCTGAGTGTGAGTACCCGTTGATTAGGCACAACTCGGATGGTGCGATGCCACGCATCTCAGCGTCTAAGTCTGCGAAGCCTGTGTAGATACGGTCCTGTGGGTGCTGTGCCCAATGTACGTATTCGTCAGCGGCTTTGACGAGCGGTTCGTAGAACTTATGTGTGCGTATAGACGGTTCGGGCGGGGCGATTTGCTCGCCCCGCCCTAGTGCCGCCCAACGCTCCGCAAATTCGGAGGTTGTCATTATGTGGATTACTTCCCTCGTGGTGCCCAGAAAGCGTCGTCGCTGGTGGTCGACTTGAACCACGGGCGCTTCGGGTTCTGCGACAACTTGTCACGGTTGTCCCACACCTCGGTCACGCCCTTGGCACGACACGCTGCAGCGAGCCACTCGGGGAGCGGACCGTGCTGGGTGCCCTTGACACGGATGCTGAAGCCAGCGTCCTGCACCACGGTGGTGTTCGGGAATGCCTGCATGATTTGCTGGACTGCGTCGGGCTGCGGTGCTGCAGGTGCGGTCGTGGGCTGGTCACCGAAAATCTCATCGATGAGAATGCCCTTGATGCCGTCGAACAGCACGGCATAATTGCCGAGCATGCTATCCATGTTGTCGTTGCGTGGGGTCAGTTCGGCAGCAATCTTTGCTGCGACCTGAATCACGATGGACTTGTCTTTGTCTTGCGGGTTCATACAATCCTCCTAGGTATGTATGTTTGTGGGTGAAGTCGGGAGCGGAACCGTGGAGGTTACACCACCAGTCATGATGGTGGTGACGGCTCCACTCCCTTGATTTGCGACACCAATCTAACAGTGTCATTTCCGTTTGTCAACACCAACCTCCAAATAACTATTGGCATGGACAAAAAGAACTATCTAGAACTGTAACTGTAACTGTTTCTAGTTACGCACTGCTAGGTCTGCGTCCGTCAGGAACGCACCCTTGCAGACGGACCAGTACGAACACCAACGCTCCGAGCATAGCGCACTTGTGTCGTTCATAATCCACGGCTTGTCCACGCCAACATGCAAAGCCATGCCAATAGCGGGACGCACTGCGTGGCGGAGCCAACGCATGTGCGACTCGTTGCGTTCGATGCGAACAATCTGCGACTTCGGTTTCTCTTGCCGAATCATAATGCCATAGCGGAAGTCGACGGGGAAGTCGGACCAACCCATCGCATTCACAGCACCAGCATACACGGTCGGCTGCACTGCAGTCGACTGCTTTTCCTTGGCATTGTAGGCACGGCTGGCGGTTTTCCAGTCGTACACCACACCGTTCGGGTCGATGTAATCGATGGTGCCCTCGCACCACACAGACCATTCACCAACCTCAATACCCAAAGGGTATGCGAACTGGTACTCGACACGACCACCGAACTCTAGTTCGGGGGCGATACCTTCGAGCCACGCATTACACATTGAATCAATGTATACTTCGTATTTCTCGGGGTCGATGTTGGTTTCTTTCCACTTCTCCAAAAGTTGAAGAGCGTGGAACTTGTCGACACCAATCTTCACCATCTCATCGGCAGCCATGTTGCCACTCGCATCAATGGCACACTCAATGGCATAATGCACAGCGGTACCCATCAGCGTGGCATCCGAACCGCTACGCATGTTCGGCATCGTGATACCCAACCGCGCCCTCTCGGGACACAACACCATGTCATTCAGCCACGACTGGCGTACAAACACACGACCACTTGACTTGTGAAACCTCACAGCAAACCTCCAATTTCCGTTTCCATTTTAGCAGACGTTGACAAACCGATGCGCCGTTTCGTGTGGGAAATAGCGGACCGACTATAGTCGACACCGTATTCATCCTTGATGATGCGACGAATCTCTTTGTTGTCCACGCCATCCCGCAACAGTTCGACCATACGTTGATGCGGAGCATTCAACTTATGGGCAGTGGGCTGCTCTTGCAGAGCGGACCACCTGTCGTAGAACAGGCACAGGTCAGCGAAGTAATCAACAATAGAATTGTTGGACCACGGTCTACTGTAGCCACGAATCTCGCAGACTTGTGCGCCCATCCACATTTCATCCACCGCATCAGGAACCCTAATGGGGGTTGGCTCCGTAATGATAACGTCACACAGACACTCATCGGGGTGTGTGTCAACACCACATGTATGCTTACTCATTATGCCCTCACCATCCATGAATCAAACTTGCGCCATTCAGCCAGACATTCCTCATAGGTGTCACGCACCAATGCGAAAGCCAAACCGTTCGGGTCGTTCGGAACACGAACAACCATAGCAACACGCCCATCGGGGCGACGATGAACCTCAATGTATTCATCAATCGCTTTGCCTTGCTGCTCTGCAGCCTGCATCTGGTCCTCGCAGTATGCGCATTCCTGATTACCCGAACACAAGCAGGAATCCTGCAGTTCGGCACGGTCAATGTTTCTGTCTGTCATTTCTTTACCTCCATTATGATTGGACCAGTGGAATGTTTCGTGCATGTCGGCGGAGCCGTCATACGCAGATACATCTGTATCGCATTCGAACATTTCGGACACTTGTATTTACCAGCGGGGAAAAGTGGGGCAGGTTTCCCTGCCCCACGCTCGCCGCCCTTCGTGGGCTTCGTCACTTGTCGCCCTCTTCCATCGCACGACGCAGGACGAAACCCTCCACCGCATTCAGCAGCAGCATGAAGTGGACCTTCTCAGCGTCGGAGTAATCGTCGGTTCCACCGTTGGTCAACGCCTCAATGTAATCCATCAGACGTTCGAGGTCGGTCGGCGTAATGATGCCAGCGTTCACCGCTTCCGTGAACATGTTGGACATCATGCCCGCCTCACCGTAAGCACGGATGACGAACTGTGTGAACTCACCGAAGATGTATTCGGAGACGAAGTCTGGCATGTCGTAAATGTCACCGTCGTACTCGCCATTCGGGGACAAAGCCCACGCCACGACACACGGACCATGCACCTCGGTGCCGAACATGGCACTGGCGTACCAGTTGATTGACTGGTCGTCAGGGTTCGGCACATCGTCGGGAGCGAAACCAATCAGGTTGATTTCACGCTCATTGATTTCGCCACGGATGCCGAGCGTGGTGAACAAGCCACCAACCTCACGCTGAATGTCCTCATAATCGTTCACGAAAATGGGGTCGGGATACTTGCCGTTACCTGCTGGAAGCAGGACGCTTGCCTTCAACATTACATACCTCCAAGTATGTATCAGTAGCGACACACGGGATTGTGTATCGCATGTTCTACCCACCAGTGAGCAGATAGTGACACCCACCATAGCCGATGGGTGTCGTATCCACCAACTAGAACGGTGAATTATTATTCCTTGCTTCGCAAAGAATCTTATTGGCTAGGTTCTCGGCGTTCGCTAACGCACTATACAAGTTGCGTTCACGCCAATGCGCAACCTCAAGGTGAACCGTCGGCAAAGTTTCACGCAGTGAAACACTCCACTGCTTGCGATGCCTGTTGTATTGGACGTAGATGTCCACGCTATGCGGTTCGTCTGCGTACTCCACCCGCTGGTGGTACACGCCGCTATCCCAAGTCCAGCCCTCCACATAATGGAAAGCCTCGACAACATGGAACATGAACGGTGACCACACTGCAAGTGTGGCACCGACCAGAAAGATACCGACGAACGGGTCGTTCACGCCATGCCACCACAACCCTACGGTCACGACGACAGCGGACACGAACGACAGAACCAGCATCGCCAGCCTACCCTTGTGAACCCGACTCATTACAGCACCTCCCCGTCCATATCAGCGACGTACTCCACGCCAACCTGCATGGCAGCGATGTGCATGTTGGTGTAAATCACCAACTGCCCATCATAATCCTCACCCCACGTAGCGTTGGGGAGAATCTCCCCAATCTTCGCAGCCAAGTCTGTCAGTTTCTGCATTTCCATTATGTCTCCTGTGTGATGTGTGTGTTGCGATGTGTGTGGTGCCCCGCCCACCATGCCCAGCCCGAGGCTAGGCTAGGTGCGGCGAGCGAGGCACCATTATGTTCGACTATACTAGTCGACCAGCCCCAAGCCAGTGACCTTGTCGACAATCCAACCCAACGGGTTGTTCGTTGTCTCATCTGAATACACCAGACGTTCGACGGTTACGTCGAAGTCGATGAACTTGCCGAGGTTCAGGTCGGTGCATGAACCGTACCCGCTGCCACGATGTGCGTTCTGCTGCATCTGGAACTTGCTCTGTTCCTGAACAGAGAACACAAGGCGACGCAGCATCGACGGGTGAGCCAAAGCGAACATGACATTATCAATGTCAAGCGGCTGGCTGGAGTCATGCAACTTGACACAAGTTGAATACGCCTTGCGGTCAGTGCCAGTGATGCAGGACTCGAACCAAAGTTCGATGCCAACCCCCATGAGGTGCAGCGTATTGACCAGTGCTAGCACTGAAACACCACGCTTGATTATGTTGTCAGGGTCGGTCGATGCGTTGGTCACACCGTTGACCAGCACCTTCACGACCCGACCCATGCGGGCTTGCGGCTCGGAAACGAACTGCATCATGCACTCGGGTTCACCAGCCATGAACATGCCCATGTCAACGTCGGCACCAGAAACGTCGTGCTGAACCACGTAGTGGTCGGACATGACGTTGTTGATGCGGTCCTGCAGGTCGCTCAACAGAGCGTCGACCTGCGGTCGGCATTCATTCCAGCCCTTGATTGCGAGGTTGGCTGCATCCTTTAGGGATGCACTGCCAGTGAACTTCTGGCTGCCCGACTCGGACGATTCGGGACGCTTGTTTGCCTTGGCAAACTTCGCCATGTCGTACAGCGAATCGAAAGATTCGATGTGGTTTCGCATGTCTGAGTGTAGAACTTGCATGATTGCACCTCCAGTGCGTGAGAGTTTGTCGTTCATTATGGGAGGCATGTCACCCCTAAAGGGTGACACCCTCCATAATCTTGGCGGTCTGGTCAGGCTTGGCACCCTTCAAAAGGGTGGCGGCGACAACGTCTTGCGGCTCCCACCCTGCTGCAAGCAGGGTAGCACCGTACATTGTGGCTCGGGGCGACACCACAACCTTCAGTCCTGCGGACTCCACGTTGCGGCGAGCCTTGCGGACCGCAGCCAACCAGCGGTTGGCGACAGCCGTGTCCAGCGGAATCGATGCAAGCATCGCAGCCTCCACCTTTTCATCGATGTTTACATCGATGAACACGAAGCGGTCCTTAGTGGCAGCATCGATGGGGTTTCGACCGACGTACTCCGTCGTTGCCCCGTTACCGTAGGTATTGCCAGCGGCGACACAGACGAAGTCTGAATGGCGCTTCACCATACCGTCGGGGAAAGCCATTTCCCCGTTCGCCAGAGCGCTGTTCAGCACTCCCAGCACGTTCGGGTTGGCGTTGTCGACTTCGTCGAGCAGGAACACCCCACCATTCTCGAACCGCTTACGGAACTCAGTGGTCACGTAGTGACCAGCGGCATTGATGAACCCAACCAGCGACGACTCTGTCGTCTGCGAGGTGCAGGACTTCGATGAGAAGTCCATGCCCAGAGCATGGGCTGCCGACGATGCAATCGTCGTCTTGCCTGTCCCTGCAGGACCGACCATCATAATGGACAACCGTAGGTTGAGAGCCGCCAGAACCTTGGGGAACTGCTCATGCTGGACTCCGTCCAGTTTCTTCACCTCCAGCGTCGGGAGGACAATCTGCACAACCTTCGGTTGCAGGTTGTCGACACGCTTCGTGACCTCTTCGAGGTCGACAGCGAACTTGCCCTGAGTGAACGTCAGGTTGCCGACTACGTCGTCAACATGCTTCGACAGGCTGAATACCGATGCATCGGTATTCACAAGGTGCGAAACCGTCACCTCGGTTGCAATCTGGCGAATCTTCGATTCGTCAACCGTCGAACCCTGCATGTTCTGAACTGCGTTCAGCAGGTCCTGAATGGCTTGCTCAACCTTCGGTTGGGACATGGTGTGAACCTCCGTCTTGGGTGTGGTGGGAACCGACTTCGTCGGAACTGGGATTGGCTGACCACCCTGCTTCGCAGTCATTACAGACCGAACAGCAGTGCGAATCTCATCAAGGCTCCACTTCAGTGGAGTGGACCCCGTGAACTGGAAGCCAAGGAACTTGGCAAGCGTAATCAGGGCAACCTTATCAAGGTTGAGCCAGTGGGCAGTTTGGACGGTGCCACCTCTGGTGAAGGTGACGATGCCGTCAGCATCCACAGAGTGGATGAACGGCTTGGGTTGAGCAGCCATAATGAGCCTCCAAAATGGCATTACATGAACCGACTCCGTCGGGTCATGGTGTGGGACTTTCCCACAAGGTTACCCCGTTAGGGGTAGTGGACAGCGAGGAATCGAACCTCGCATCCCTACAGGATAGCAGGGACACAACCAGTCGCCCCAACACCCTAGAATAGGGTGTTGACAAAGTGGTTACTTCGCCTGAGTGCTACGCTCGGTCGAAGCACTGGTCGATGATGGAACCGAATACATCGGTTTCCATGATGAGAAACCCAGCCAACTTCCCGTTAGGGAACTGGTAGGTGCTGCAAGAGCAGAAAACGGTATTACCGTTTTCGTCCTGACGGGTCCATTCTGCATCTTCGATGCAGTAGGCACCACGGGGAATCTTCACGGTTGTTGCAGTGGACATAATTACCTCCAGTAATTATGGGTTGGTGTGGACACCGTCCGAAGGACGGCAGTGCGTGGACAGGAGAATTGCGTCCTGTAAGACCATCGACGTAGTCGATGCTTGACCCTAGCCCCACGCTACCGACGTAGTCGGTACTTATTGCGTTCATCCATCCCCTAAAGGGATGGGCAGCCTCGAAAATTTCCACCAGTACGGAGCCTACGGCTCGGCTTGTCCTCGCCCTATGTAGCGACGACAGTGAAACTGTCGGAGGGACCAAAACCCTACGCCCGACTGTTAGTTTCACCCTTGGTGAACCAGTGACACAAACCTTTGCCCGACCTAGCAAGTTCTGCCATAATCACCCTAAAGGGTGCATTATGGGTTGACGACACACGGTGTCGGTTATACGCAAGCCGTACCGACTAACCGTAGGTTAGTGTCGGGTAGCCTCACCTCCCCACCGTAACCGAAGGTTACGTGGGTTTCGCTACTACCCATCGCCATGCCATGCCCAGATTGACGTACCGCCGAAGGCGGTTTGTGTCGTGGACCCTGCAGGTCGACGCAGCCTCTATGTGGCACCCTCGGCTCATCGCCGTGGTGCGGACTGCTACCCATCGACCGAGCGGCTTTTCGGTGCGGCTCGAATCAATTTGATGGTTGGCACTCTAAAGACGGGGTGTAGCACTTGTCAAGGACCTTTTTTCTGACATGTATCACACTAACTACGTTAGTATGATACATGTCACAATCGGCAAAAACCCTTTCGGCGCATACCTGTACGCCTAGGCACACCCCCTATGCGTCGTGCGCTCCCCGCACGGCATAATGCTTCACATTATGCACTGAATAAGTATGCATCCCCCTGAATAACTATGCATGATTGAATGTTTATTCAGCCTCGCGCATGTAGCCGTGCGCTCATGCGTCGCACAGGGGGGCATGGGGGGGTGCGCCCGTCATCACGTGTATGATTCTTATAGTGCGTAGCCGTTGCGTTCAGTTTCCATACCCCTGTGTGACGAACGTCACAGCCAGCATTATGCTACTGGGGTATTACCACTTGACTTTGTCAGCCCAATATGCTGCCGACAATTTACCTTTGGCTATATTCGAGGCATGACGAGCCTTGAAGGACTCACGACGCTTACGGTACGCTGCTGACTCTCCAGCCTTCTTAGGGGAGCCTGATACACCTTGCTGTCCGAAGCGGATGGTCTTGACGGTGGAGCCTTCTTTGGCTACTACAACATGGGACTTCTTGGGGTGGTTTGGGGTCCGTTTGGGTTTGTTGTATCCTGATACTCCAGCCCTAGCGAGCCGTGGGTCTTTTGATGCTGCCATTACTTGCCTGTCCTTGCTCGCCGCCCAGCAGCCTTGGCTGCGGGCGTGTTAGATACGAACTGTTTACCTTGACGGGTACCTTCACGCTTCTTGCGGGTTGTTGCCGCATATTCAGCGGCGGACAACGACTTGATAGCCTTCTTGGGGAGGTATCGTTCACCCGTAGCCTTTGGTCCTTGTGTCGAGGGTTTACCTGATTTGGTGCCCCACTCTTCTTTGGTCCACTTGGACAGTGACTGCTGTCGTTTGTCCTTGCCACCTTTGTAGCCTCCGCCAGCCTTTTCATAGGCTTGTGCCAATAGTTGGGCTTTGCGGGCAGACCACTGCCCGCTACGTCCACCCTTCGAACCAGACATAATCTGGTTCTTCAACCTTTCCCTTAGGGCAGGTTTACTATAGTTGTTAGCCACGCTTCTTCTTCTTTGCGGTGCCGTACTCACGCTTGCGTTCCGCAGCGCCCTCGGTGGCTTCATGCCCCTTGCCGTACTTTACTTTGACACCCTTCTTTTTGGCTGCAGCCTTAGCCATAGCCATACCTTTCGGGGTGTAAGCAAACTCTTTCTTTCCAACCTTAGGCATCTAGTCTCCTGACTTCTAGGACCATTCCCAACGGGATATGGTTTACATCACCAGCGATGTCTTTGTCACCATCAACGGACCCCGCCAACGTCAGATGTCCTTCTAGACAATCTTTCCAAATATGCCCGTAGGTTGTGATGATGCACTCAGACGGCTGATACGAATGAATATCCACCCAAGAGTCAGTTGCCCTATGAGCATCCCGCCACCTAACAGCAACAGGAGTCCAGTCCTCTAGATAAGAATAGTCACCCATACTATTCGTAAAAGTGTTCCGACCCTTCGAAACGCCCAGACCACAAAACTAGCAGGGTGACTGCCAAAACCCCGAGTCCCACAACGGTCAAAATCTTGACCAACATCCTGACCATTCTTGTCCCCGCAACCGTCAGGCTGCCCCCTCAGGGCAGCACAATGAACTATCTCGCCAGTAACAGCAGTGGCGGCTACACTATCGTTCGCCGCCACCAGTTTCTTCCTTACCCCCACCCCCTATAATCCCCCTCCCCCGTTCCCTACAAATAGTTTAATTCCCACAAACTGGGTAATACATCTTAGTTTGCGAACAGGCGCTCTATAGGTGATGGATATTCTCGAACCCAAACAAGAACAGTATTTGAACTGGCTGCTTGTCCCCGCACCCTACCGTCAACCTAAGACGGAGGAGGCGATGGCTGAGTTGCTGGGAGTCAATGACTCGACGCTGCGCCGTTGGAAGAAAAAGCCCGCCTTTGCTTCCGAGTGGAAGAAGCGGGTGGAGGAACTGCAAGGTTCGCCTGAGCGAACCCAGAAGTTGCTGGACACTATTTACGATAGGGCGCTTGGCGGGGACAACAAGGCTGCCCAACTGTATCTTCAGGCTACGGGGCGTATGGCACCCACTCAGGTCAACGTGGAGCATTCCACCAAGGTGTCGGAAATTTCGGATGAGGAGTTGGACGCTCTTATCGCCAGCGTTGCTGCTGGCGAGAAGGCTGCCCGTACTGAGGCATGGCAAGTCTAGTGGAGTGCCCTGAGTGCGGGTGTGAGTACCCGCCGCATGCCACCCGCTGGATGTGCCCACAGTGCCATTGGAAGGATACCTGTTGCGAGGGTGAGGCTTGTCCTCCCAGAAAGTTTAGGGATGACGAAGAAACCTACTAACGATGCGATGTATACAACCCTAGAGTTGTATTATGGACCGAGCAAAACTCTTGGCGACCATCTGCGCAAATACTATTCAAACTTTCGTGGTGAAGATTCAGCCAGTGAGCAATATGAATGGTATGATGCCAGCGAAGCACAAGGCACAACCGTTGGAGACTTGGCTAACGACTATTGGAACAACATTGAGTTTTTGTTTGCCAACCTTGAATGGGAAGATGGAACAAACTTCTTAATGGAAGATGATTATTGGGCTGCTCTAGAGGTGGGAAACAACGATGCCTACACCCCCTAGCGATAAACGAATTAGCCAACTTCCCGAGGCTTTCACCCTTCAGGGTGATGAACTGTTTGTTATCGTTGATGACCTAAATACAACTGCTACAAACAAGAAGGCTACCGCAACTACGTTGCGGAACTATTACGCTGGTTCCGTTGGTGTCGGGGGCACCAACACTGGCGCAGAGGGAACAAATGCCCAAGTAACCTATAGCGCTGGAAATTTTTATTTTACTATCCCTAGGGGTGACACTGGGGCTACTGGTCCTCAGGGTGTTATCGGTCCGATTGGTCCACAAGGTTCTACGGGTCCTCAGGGGGCAGTGGGCGCTACGGGTTCTACTGGTCCCCAAGGACCGCAAGGTCCACAGGGACCACAGGGAAACACTGGTCCTCAGGGTATTGTTGGACCGCAAGGTCCACAGGGCGACCAAGGTTTTCTGGGTCCGCAAGGACCGCAAGGACCACAGGGCGCTACTGGTCCGCAGGGTTTGCAAGGTCAGGCTGGTGTCCAAGGTCCACAAGGGGATATTGGACCGACTGGCGCTGGCGCTACCGTAACTGTTGGCACAACCACAACTGGTGCTGCAGGTTCTTCTGCCAGCGTTGTTAACTCTGGTACTATTACTAACGCAATTTTGAACTTTACTGTTCCTCAGGGTCTTACTGGCGCACAAGGACCGCAAGGTGATACTGGACCGCAAGGTTCGACGGGACCTCAGGGTTCGACAGGACCTCAGGGTTCTACGGGTCCTCAGGGCGCTACGGGTACAACTGGTAATACTGGTCCTCAGGGTCCTCAGGGACCCCAAGGTGCAGCGGGTTCTAATGGTGTAACCAGTCTTACTGGTACCGCTAATCAAGTTATTGTTAGTTCCAGCACGGGTGCTGTCACTCTTAGTTTGCCACAGGACATTGGCACGAGTTCGGCGGTTACACACGGAAATATAACTGGCGCTCGTTTTATCGGAAAAGATAACGCTCACATAGACCCCGTTTCTGCCAGTTACGACCTGTATCTAAATTACTATCAGCAGGGCAGACCAATTTACGTATATGGTTCGTTGAGGATGCAGCGGGACTCTACTGGGTATTACCAAGTTTCTACTGGTACTTGGTCTGGAGATGCACCTAGCGGACAGGGCAAACTTGAATACCACTCAAACCGTTGGTATTTCAATACTGGTGGAGATTCCAATGCCGAGAGTTGGGTTTTTCGTCGTGGCGGTTCCAATGTTGCAACTATTGGCTCGGACGGAATAATCTATTCCTATGGGTTGCGCGGTAACGCAAACGTAGCGGGAACTGGTCAAGCCACATACCATCCATCTGGTATTTATTCTACGGGGCAAAACTGGCTCTATGGGGCGATGCATCTAAACGGTAACAATATAAATAGTTGTGGAACCATTTATACAAGCAACTGGTTTAGGTCGCAGGGTGGAAGTGGTTGGTATAACGAAACCTATACGGGTGGAATCTGGATGAGCGATTCCACTTGGCTTCGTGGATACAACGGGAAAAACTTTTATATAGATGGTTCAGATATCCGTAGCAACGGTGTGTTCTCCACGAACAACACGAACAACGGCGCAAACCTGCGAATGACCTCGGGCAACATTACGTGGTTTGGATGGTTTGGCTACTACGCACAGTATGTTGACGGTACACATGTCAAAACATTTGTTATTGACCATCCGACCAAACAGGACAACTATCTTGTCCACGCCTGCGCCGAAGGACCAACATCTGATGTGTTCTATCGCGGCGAAGCACAACTAAGGAACGGAATCTGTGTAGTGACGCTCCCAGACTATTTCGAGGCGTTGACAGAAACTCATGGTCGTAGTGTTATGATTACACCTATTGCGGATGAAAATGGACCAGTTGCCAACCTTGCAGCGCACGAAATACATGACGGACAATTTGTTGTTGAACAAATTGGCGGATACCATGTGCCTTTCCAGCGTTTCTGGTGGCGGGTGGATGCTATCCGCAAAAACACAGAGTTTGAAGTTGAGCCTTCACGCACAACCCATGAGGTCGCTGGTGACGGACCATATACATATCTGAAAAAGAAGGTTGCATAATGTCAATGACATTTACCCCAGAAGAACCAAAGACTTCTTACGGCACGGTTGAGTTTTACAATGCTGCCCGCAAGTATGGTTTTGTTATCACGGATGATGACGAAGATTACAACTTGCTGTTTAATGGCGAGTATGACCTTCAACGTGGCGATAGGGTTGCCTTTGAGCGCACCATCAGTGGCGAAAAGGGACCCAAAGCGGTTAATATCCGAAAGGTAGAAAATGAATAACGAAATTCAAGTTGACCCTAATCTGGTTATCCAATCGTTGACACGCCAGATTGCTGACCAAGCAACAAAGATTGCGATGCTTGAAGCGTTTATCGAAAAGTCATCTGCAGCAACAGAAGGCAGCACCCTGACCGTTAGCGAGTGACAATGATTTCCGTTGTCACAGCAACATACAACACCACACCGCAGCAACTGCTGCGGCTGTGGGATAGCCTTAAAAACCAAACCTATACGGAATGGGAATGGGTTATTCACGATGACTCGCCCACCGACAACATGGAGGTTTTCAGATTAATCCAAGGCATTTGCGCAGACGAACGGTACACCATCAGCGTTAGCAAACCCCACGAAGCGCATAGCCGTGGTATCGGCTACGCAAAGCGTACTGCGTTTGGTCTAGCCCACACCAATATTCTTGTCGAAGTTGACCACGACGATGAATTAATGCCCACATGCCTAGAGGAAATTAAACTGGCGTTTGATGACCCCGAGGTTGGATTTGTTTTCTCCGACTGGGCAGAAGTTCTACCCAGTGGGGAACATGCACGATACTCTTCAGGCTGGGGGCTGGGATACGGCACCGAGTATGAAGTTGATGGCAAATGGATTATGAGTATGCCAGTCGTCAATAAGCATACGCTTTCACATATTGTTGCTGTCCCCAATCACGTTCGGGCTTGGCGGTCTGATGTTTATTGGGAAGTCGGTGGACACAACCCGATGCTTAGGGTTTGCGATGACTATGATTTGATACTAAAGACGGCGCTGCAAACGAAAATGCATCACATCCCTAAGTTTCTTTATAAGCAACACATCTCTGGCGAGACGGCACAACGCGAGTTTAACGCCGACATCCAAGAGTTGGTTCCTGTTATCCACGCCTGCTATGCTAAGGAAATCAACATCAAGTACCCCGATTAAACGGAGGAACAATGAAGAAAACCATAGCAGCCGCTCTAGTTTGCTGCACCCTGTTTGTCCCCGCTGAGGGGCAGGCGAAGTCGACACTTCGCTGCCCACAAATGAATAAGGTAACTAAAGCGGTAGCCAGAGAAATTGGCTGGGACAAAACCCGACAGATTGACCACATCATGTGGCGTGAATCCCGTTGCAATCCTAGGGCTATTAATCCCGACGACCCATATGGTGGGTCGCTCGGGCTGTTTCAGATTAACCAGTTTTGGTGCAAACCTAGCAAGTCAACGGGTAACGGTATCCTTGTGGACTGGAACGTGGTCGATAACTGTAAGGATTTATATAAGCCCATGATTGCCGCCGAAGCCTTTACCGCTATCTATGAGTATGTGGATGACCACTATGGTGATGGCTGGATTCCGTGGGGTGGAGAGCCGTGGACCTCAAAGAACTAGTTAACGAACGGGAATGGCGCAAGTGCCGTGGACCCGAAGGCGCAACAACAGAACAGCAACTAGAAGCCTTTGTTTACTTCTGTGAAAACTACTGGTACATTAAGCACCCCGAGCGTGGGCGTATCAAGTTCGAGTTGCGTGATGCCCAGATTCAGACAATGGAATCATGGCTTAGTGAACGCTACAGCGTTGTGCTAAAGGCTCGTCAGATTGGATTTTCTACGCTGGCGGCAGCCTATGCGTTTTGGTTGGTGTTTTTCTTTAATGACAGATTTGTCATTATGTTGTCACGCACCGAACGTGAAGCGATGAAGTTGCTGGCTAAGTCTAAGTATGGTTTCAAGTTTCTTCCTCAGTGGATGAAGGAACGTGGACCGACCCAAACAACTGACCACCAGTTGAAGATGGTGTTTGATAACGAGTCTGCCGTGGAGTCGTTGCCGTCTGGTTCTGACCCCGCTCGTGGTGAATCAGTGTATTTGGTGATTGTGGACGAATGGGCGTTTTTGCCGAACCCTGAGGAGGCGTGGGCTTCTATCGAACCTATTACGGACGTTGGTGGTCGTGTGATTGGTTTGTCCACCGCTAATGGTTCGGGTAACTTTTTTCACCAGTTGTGGGTTGGCTCCCAAACTGGAGCCAACAAATTTGTTGGAATTTTTTTCCCATTCGATGCGGATGGTGAACGTGGGGACGAGTGGTACGAATCTAAATCACGCAATATGCAACCTTGGCAGTTGCATCAGGAATACCCTAGGTTTGCTGAAGAAGCATTTATCAAGTCAGGTAACCCAGTTTTCGACATTGACACTTTGGATGCCCTGCCGACAATCGAACCCTACACTGGATACCTGCATGTATATTCATCTAGGAACGTGGAGTTTCGTGAAGTCGAAGATGGAGAGTTTTCCGTTTGGGAATCCCCCGACCCCAGCAAGGTGTACGTCTTAGCCGCAGACGTTTCTGAGGGTTTATCTTACGGCGACTTTAGTTCGGCTCACGTTATTGACGCTACTTCTGGTGACGTTGTGGCACATTGGCATGGGCGTATTGAGCCAGACTTGTTTGGTGAGTTGCTGGCTGAAATAGGCTGGTGGTACAACCAAGCCCTGCTAGGTATCGAGTCAAACAACCACGGTCTGACAACCATTAAGGCTGCCCAACGGTACGGCTACAAGAACCTATACAAGGCTAGGCAGTTGAATAAGGCGCATGCCCAGCCAACCCAAACCTTGGGTTGGCGTACAACAAATACTAGTAAGCCGTTGATGATTGACGAGTTGTCTGCCAGTATCCGTGATGGGGGTTTGAATATCTATTGTGCGAGGACAATCGCTGAGTTGCGAACCTATGTTCGCAAGCAGAACGGCAAGATGGGCGGTTCACCCCACGACGACCGTGTCATTAGTATGGCTATTGCCAACCAGATGTTGAAATATGTGTGGCTGCCCGAGTATCGGGGGGACGTTCAGGTGCCCTATAATAGCCTTTTGTGGTGGGAGCAGCACATGTTTAGTGAGATTTCGGATGCTAGGGTGCCGATTGGTGCCCACAATACTAGGTCTGGTATCCGTTAGGAACGCATTAGGGTATTATTGATGAGTTTTACATGCACAATCTGTGGCAAACACAAAGAAGAGCCAGTCCAACATCGTGGTTTGATTTGTTTTGCCTGCCATATTAAATCGGTTCGTCTAGGTTTTACCCACGGCAAGGAGGATTTTCATGGTCCCACTATTGCTGAACGCCAGCGCAAGACCGTTGAGGACGCTAAAATCAACGGCTACAATGCGGAACCAGTAGGGAATCGGTGGGTGTGACATGGACTGGTGGGTGCCTATCGTCGTGGCTGTCATTACTGGACCCGTGGTGGTTTTACTGCAGCGGCTACGGAAAGAGAACTCGAACCAGCATGCCGAGTCCCGCACCCTGCTGGAGCATGTGGTAATTAAGGTTGATAAGTTGCACGACAAGTTCGATAATCACACAGGAGATGGTCATGGTCATAAGTAATCAAACGAAGCAGGTCATTCTTAGTTATGTGCGGGCTGCTGTTGCAACCGTTATGACGTTGGTGTTGGCTGGGGAAACGGAACCAAAGAAGTTTATTGCTGCTGTTGTTGCTGCAGTATTCCCCCCGATTATCCGTTGGCTGAACCCGAAGGATGAAGCGTTTGGTAAGGGTACCAAGTAATGGCTCGACGGTCACATTCGGATTTCCTGAAGGACTATAATCAGCGTCTACAGGCATCTAAGCGTTGGCGTAAGGACGAAGCCTATGATGCTGTGTGGCGGCGACTGGTTGACCTTTATAGGGGCAAGCAGTTCAACTCCTATAGTGACGAGGACCGCATTCTGGTCAATATGGTGTTTGCCACCGTCAACGTAATTGCCCCAAGTATTGCTGTTAACCATCCGAAGATTACGGTTAATGCCCGCAACTCCGACAATGCAGCACAGGCTGTCATTGTCGAAGCGGTAGTTAACTATTGGTGGAAGTTCCGTGACATTCGTTCCGAGTTTCGTCGTGCCGTCAAAGACTTTATTGTTGTCGGTCACGGCTGGATGAAAGTCGGCTACAGGTTTGTTGAAGAAGAGGTTGTCGGTACGGATGTTGACCCGTCGGACCCAACCGCCGATGGCGGCGAGTCCTCCACAACTACGGTCATTCTGGAGGACAGCCCGTTTGCGGAACGTGTGTCCCCGTTCGATATATTCGTTGACCCAGATGCCACTAGCATGCGGGACATTCGGTGGATTGCGCAGCGTATCCGCCGACCGTTGCGGGAAGTAAAGTCAGACAAGCGGTACGATAAGGCTGCTCGTGACCAGATTGGGGCGATGGCTGTCAGCCGCTATACGGATGACCCGAGCCGCAAGAAAGTAAATGATAAGTCTGTTGGCTATGCTGAGATTTGGGAGTTTTACGATTTGGCAAACCGCACAATGTGCGTGTTTGCAGATGGTGCAGATAAGTTCCTAGTGAAGCCGATGGCTATGCCATATGCTTTTGGTCAGCCGTTTGTGATGATTCGGAACTACGATGTGCCTGACCAGTTTTATCCGATTGGCGACCTTGAACAGATTGAGCCGATGCAGCACGAGTTGAATGAAACTCGTACGCAGATGATGAACCACCGTAAACGGTTTGCTCGAAAGTATCTGTATAAGGAGTCGGCATTTGACAGTCTTGGCAGGTCTGCTTTGCAGTCCAGCGAGGACAATGTCATGGTGCCCGTCATTTCCGACGAACCTTTGGGTGCAGTTATTGCACCTATGCCTGCGGTGATTAACCCGCCAGAGTTCTATACGCAGTCTGACTTGATTACTAATGACATCAACCAGATTAGTGGCGTGTCGGAGTTTATGCGTGGTGGTTCTCCTGAGATTCGCCGTACCGCTACGGAAGCCAGCCTTATTCAGGATGCTATGAATGCCCGCACTGCGGACAAGTTGGCTACTGTCGAGTTGGCTATCGCTGAGGTTGGTCGCCGTATGGTGTCGTTGGCTCAACAGTTTATGACTGGGGAGCAGGTCGCCCGAGTCATGGGCAAGGATGGCGAACCGCTGTGGGTTTCCTACACTAGGGAATACTTGGAAGGCGACTTTGACTTCGAGGTGGCGGCTGGCTCAACCCAGCCGACCAACGAGTCATTCCGCCGCCAGATGGCTCTCCAGATGGTGGACGCTATGGCACCGTTTGCTGGGGCTGGCATTATCAATATGCGCGAGATGGCAGCCTACGTGTTGCAGTATGGTTTCGGCGTGAAGAATCCTGAGAAGTTTATGGCAGCAGAGCAGCCTCCGCTTCCAGCGGGTCCTTCTGGTCCTGTCCCCGCACCACCGATGCCGATGGGATTGGGGGCTGGACCAGCGCCAGCGGGTCCGATGCCACCCGAAATGTCTATGGGTACCCCGTTCTAGGGAACGGGGTATTCTATATATAGAGCAACCACTATAGGACTCTAGGAGTTAAAAGTTAATGAGCGAGGACATCGCAAACATCGAAGTATCGGAACCAGTTGGGTCAACCGAAAGTGTCGGTGAAACAGGTCAGGAATCTACACCTATTCTGTCCGTTGATGAATATAGCACCTATCGGGTGCCTGTAAAAGTTGACGGCGAAGAGCAATATATTCCTCTGACTGAAGCAATTTCTGGTTACCAACGCCAAGCGGACTATACCCGCAAGACGCAGGAACTGGCACAACAGCGAGAGCAGATGCAATTCGCTAGTGCTTTGCAGACTGCGTTGGAACGTGACCCCGCTGCAACAATCGATTTGTTGTCTCGGCATTACGGAATCAGCCGTCAGGCTGCTTCCGATATGGTTGATGGTATGATGGGTGAACCAGAAGAGTTGGACCCTGTGGAGGCTAGATACCGCCACTTGGACAGCCGTCTTGCCCAGTTTGAGGAGCAGCAGGCTCAACAGCAAGTTGAGCGTGAGATTGCTCGGTTGCAGAGTAAGTACCAAGATTTTGACCCTACTGAGGTAGTGACGACAGCACTCCGATTGGACACTACCGACCTTGAAGCAGTTTATAAGCAGATTGCGTTTGACAAGATTATGGCTAGGCAAGAAGTGGAGCGACAGGCACAGCAACGACAGGCTGCACAAGAGCAGCAGGTTGTGAATGCGAAGCGTGACGCTGCAGTTATTGCTGGTGGTTCCAGTGCCAGTGGCGCTGGAATTGTTCAGCAGGCTGAACCTATCAGGTCAATCCGAGATGCGTGGGCTGCTGCAAAAGAACAACTTAACGCAAACTTCTAGAATAGAAAGGGGCTATAATGCCTGCTGGAAACTCCAACTTTGACGCACTTCTCTCAACGACACTGGCTAACTACCGTGACCAGTTGACGGACAACGTCTTTACCGCCCGTCCCCTGACCTACTTCCTCATGGATAAGGGTCGTATCCGCATGCTGGATGGTGGCACCAAGATTGTCGAACCGCTCATCTATGGGCAGAACTCGACGGTTGGTTCCTACTCGGGTTACGACACCATCTCGCTTACCGCTCAGGCTGGTATCTCGGCTGCTGAGTACGACTGGAAGCAGTACGCTGCATCCATCGCCATCAGCGGTATCGAAGAAGCCAAGAACAACGGCGAAGCCGAAATCATCAACCTCCTTGAAGCCAAGATTATGCAGGCTGAGGAGTCGATGCGTGAAGGCTTCAACCAGATGTTCTTCGGTGACGGCACGGGCAACTCGGGCAAGAACTGGCTCGGTCTGGGCGCTATCGTTGAGTCGGGCAACACCGTTGGTGGCATTGACTCATCGGACGCGCTGAATGACTGGTGGCGTTCGTATGAGGAAAACACCGCTGGTGCCCTCACGCTTGCTCAGATGGCAACCGCCTACAACAGCGTGTCGGTTGGTAACGACCACCCTGACATGATTCTGACGACTCAGACCCTGTTTGAGAAGTACGAGGCGCTGCTGCAGCCGCAACTGCGTTACACCGACACCAAGACGGCAGATGCTGGTTTCCAGAACCTGCTGTTCAAGGCTGCTCCTGTGACGTACGATGTCCACTGCACCGCTGGTGTTGTCTACTTCCTGAACAGCAAGTACCTGACGCTGGTCGGTCACTCGGGCAAGTGGTTCTCGCAGACGGAGTTCGTCCGTCCCGAGAACTTGGATGCGCAGTACGCACTCATCATGTGCTACGGCAACCTCACCTGCCGCAACCGCAAGAAGCAGGGCAAACTTACCGCCAAGACTGCGTAATTTAACTGACGCAGTTCCTGACGGAACAACAAGGATAATGGTGGGGGGAGAAAGCCCCCCACCATTTCTGTTTATTTGGGAGCGTAAATGGCTGACAATCGTATTACTTTGCGTGATGCTGCAGGCAAGGCTGTGAAAAGTAGTAAAAAGGCTGAAGGCGTTAGGATGAAGCGAAGTAAGCCACTGGTTAAAGTTGGCGGAACCCTGAATAAAGGGTCTAAGCGGGCGCAGCAGGTTAAGCGTGAATCGAAATCCCAGAACCCCAGTAGCCGCAACAAGGTTGGCGTTAAGTCGAAGAATAAGAAGGGTCCTTGGGACGATATCGCCCGTGGTGTTGTCAAGACTGGCAAGATTGCTGGTGCTATTGTCAAGGAAGTGTCGAAGCCTGCACGTGACCCGCTGGGCGCTGCAGTCGACACGATTAAGGGAATCCGTAAGGATGTCAAGGAAAGAAATGTTAAGGGTCTAGCATTTCAAGCAGCGACCGCTTTGCCTGTTGGTCGCATCGCTAAGGGTGCTAAGGTTTTGGCTAAGGGAGCAGACGCTGCTCAGGGTGCTGCTACGGTTGCCAGTAATGTCGCTAAGGGTGGTAAGAAGGCTGTAAAGGCTGTGGCAAAGTCGCCTGCGCCAAAGGGTAAGACACCTGATTATATCCGCAAGCGTAAGGCTATTGAGGCTAAAGAGGCTAAACGTAAGGCTTCTATTGAGGACACCAAGCCCAAGAAACCTTCTGCTACTGTTGTTGATACCCAAGATGCTGCACGTAAGCGTATACAAGCCAACGAAAAAAAGATGGCAGACATGCGTAAGTCTGGTAAGCATGTTAAGAATGGCGAACTTGTTGGTGAATATAAGCGGCTTGACGCTGAAATTTTGAGTTTGCGCAAAAAAGTATTGAGTTCCACCCCTAAGCGTGAACCTAGGAAGGGTAATCCAGTTACTAATTTCCGCATGAAGGCTGTCCGTCGGGAGGGGACCGACAGGCGTTTGGCTGAATCCATTGAGGGCGGTATGGTCAATAAGCGAACTGGTGAGGTTCGCCGCGTACACGAGGAAGTCGAGCGTCGCCCATCGAAGAAGGGTGCCCTGCAAAAAGAGGGCAAGACAGAACTCCAGTTGGATAAAGCCAATGTTAGGGCTGGACGTAACCAGCAAGATGACATTCTTCTTGGTAAGAGGCGTGGACTTACTAATGAAAAAAATGTCATTAAAGGTTGGAAGGCTCAGGAGAAAAAGGCAGTTAGCAATCTAAAGCGGCTTGAACGTCGGCTTAACCAAGCCAATCTGACACCCAAGCAAAAGGCTAGTGCTATGCGGGCACAAACCCGCAACCGTATTCAGTTGCGGAACATTAGAAGCGAACTGAATAAACAAGCCAAACAGTCCTATAGGACGGATACAGAGGACTTGGGCAGGCGTTATAGGAGCCGTTAAGGAACATCAGGGGCATTAATGATGAGTATTCAAGGTTCTGTCCCCGCCCACGCCTATTATGGGAAGCCAGTTACTGGCATCCGTCTGGCTGCTATTGATGGGGCACGGTTGGCTAGCGCCTCCGCCCCCTATGTGGGGCGAGGCAATAGGTGTTCAGCAAACGAGGATACCTGTGAGGGTATCCGTGCCAAGGGCACGGAATACTGCATTGGTCACCTCAGGAAGTTCAAGCCTGCTGTTAGCGGGGACAAGGAGGTGACGAATGGCGTACGCAACGATGACAGCAACGCAGTTGCGTAACACGGTCCGCCAGATTGTCGACCTAGATACCGACGACCTTCCTGATAGTTTGCTGAACCTGTATATTCGTGACGGCTACTATCGAATTCTTGATGTTGAGAAGCGCTGGTCTTGGCTGGAAACAAGTTTTACGTTTACTACTACGCCCAATGCGCGGGCGTATCTGATTTCTGGGTTTACTAATGACCCGATTAGTCAGGTTGTTTCGATTGTCGATAATGTGGGTGTTGGTGCCCGCTTGGAAATGGTTGGCTACGAGGATGCCGAGGGAACCTATATTGGTTCGTATGACACAGCGGGCGACCCGCTGTTTTATTCGGTTTGGAATGACCGTATCCATTTGTATCCGAAACCGAATAACGCTAGGCAGATGACTTGCCGTGGGTATCGTGAGCCTCGTGACTGGATTGGTTTGAACGATACGGTTGACGCTCATCCGTCGCTGCATTTTCCGCTGGTGTATTATGCTGTATCACGTATCTACCAGCAGTTGGAAGATGCGCAGATGTCTGCTATCTATAAGCAGTCGTTTGATGAGGGTGTGGCTATGGCTGCGTCGAATGTTTCGAAGCCGACTAGTCATGGGCATTTGATTATGGCTCACGGTCCTACTAAGGGTCGTCCTACCTATAAGGGCTGGCTGCAGAATCTCGGTCGCACGTTGGGGCAGTAATGGCTGGGATTAATATTTTCCAGCAACAGGATTTTACTGGCGGTCTGAACCTGCGTTCAGACCAGTTTCAGTTGGCTGACAACGAATCACCTGACATGTTGAATGTTGAGATTGACCCCCGTGGTGGCGTATTTTCTCGGGGTGGCATGCAGCGTATCAACAGTACCGCTGTTAGCGGTACGTGGACACCGCAGAAGTTGACACCTTTTTATGGCACTACGCCACATGTGATGTTGACTACGACAACAAAGGTCTATAAGTCAACTGGTTCCAACTTTAGTGTATTGCAGTGGGATAACGCTGGTACGCCGACGGATGTCACGGCAAACAGTCCTCATGGTCCATGTTTGGCGATATGGGGCGACACATTGTATATTGCTACTGGTAGTGCTGCTGCGGCTGGCGGTTACAGGTGGCAGACGACAAATACGTACGCCACACCGTTGACCGCTAGCGGTACTAACCCTGACGCTTGGCAGGCTTATAGTGCTGCGCCTGCAGGAAAAATTCCGCAAGCGGAGCATCTGTGTGTCCACGCTAACAAAATGTTTGCGGCGAACACCAACGAAGGTGGTGTCGCTTACCCGAACCGCATAAGATGGTCGCACGAATTTATCCCCGACAACTGGAAACAAGATGACTATATTGATATCAACGCTGGTGGCAACGGCATTCAAGGGATGGTGGTTGCGAACGGTCAACTCGTCATCTTCAAACCCAATGCGACGTTCCTATTATACGGTTACGATTCGACAAACTTTCAAATAGTCGAACTCAGTAGTTCGATTGGTTGCCAGAACCATCACGCTATTTGCGCCACGGATACTGGCGTATATTTCTATGCTATGAACCGTGGACTGTTTTTTACAGACGGCAACAGCATTGTTGATGTGTTTAAAAATATCCGACCCATTATCGACTTGGGTTATGTGCCTAATGCGAACTCCGAGGACTTTAGTGTTTCTTGGGTAGGTGGGCGCATCTGGTTGTCTGCCGCATATAGCACTACTGGGACGTTGCCAAACAACCCAACTATTAATTTTGTTTTTGACCCCACGCTTGCGGCGTGGACTGCTTTCAAAACTTCTGATGGTTATGGTTTGATTGGCGGGTGTGATTTTAGGGCTACTGGTAATGTGGCTTATCGTTTGATGATTCATCCCACGCTTCCTAGGGTTTTGGATGTCGACAAATATGATTTGGCGACAGACAATATTGCTGGTACCGAGGCTGGATTTTCTAGTTACTATCGCACCAAATGGTTTGATGGCGGTACGTATATGCAGAAGAAAATGTTTCGTCGTCCAGAAATTGTGATGAAGGAAGCCGAAATTGCGCAGGCTGTAAACGTGAAAGTTTACCATGATTTTGATGAGGCTGACGCAAACTTTAGGCGAGAGTTTAATCTGGAGCAGAGTAATGCCACTACTAGTTTGTGGGGTACCGCTTTTTGGGGTGTTGCATTATGGTCTACTGGTGTTGTTTCTTCGGTGATTAAGACTGGAAAAAATCTTGGCATGGCTAAAACTGTGCAGTTGAAATTTACTGGTCAGCCCAGTCAGCCGTGGGGTGTCAATAGTATTGGTTACAAGTTTAATTCAAGAAGGGTTGGTGGCTAATGGCTACTTTGACTGTGCCGTATTCGTTTAATCCGAATACGGCAATCGTTGCGTCGGAAATGAACACAAACTTTGGCGCTATCAAAACATTTGTTGAGGCATTGGCTGCGGGGACAAACATCGACTCTGCCGCCATTACGACAGATAAGTTGGCGACAAACACTATTCAGTTGCTGACTCCTACTGGCAGCGTCACTCAGTATGCTGGTTCATCTGCTCCTACTGGCTGGATGTTCTGTGATGGTGCCGCTGTCAGCCGCACTACGTATGCGGCGTTGTTTGCGGTTATTGGCACAACCTTTGGTTCAGGTGATGGAACAACCACGTTCAATCTTCCCGACTTGAAAGGTCGTGTTCCTGTTGGTAAGGCTGTTGCTGGGACGTTTGCCAGTTTGGCTGCAACTGGTGGTGCAGAAACACATACGTTGACAACGGCGCAAATTCCAAGTCACCAACATAATGTGACTGCATATAGCCATACCGTTACACAAAGTAATGCGCTTGGAAATCATAGTCATGGTGCAGGAACATATGCTTCCAGTGGTTCAGTGACTGGTGGTGGCGACCACTCGCACACTGGCACAGTTGATTCTGGGGGTTTTCACGACCACTCGGTGCCAACTCGAAACACTACAAGCACATCGCATACGCATCAGTCTGGTACAAGAATTTCTGTTGGTGCTAGTGCAGCGAACGAAACAGATACAACCCGTACAGTGGATTATGGTGGAACACATACCCATACTTTCACTAGTGCTTCGGCGGCACACTCCCATGGCTTTAGCGGAGGCGCTGTAAGCGGTACGTCTGGGGATACCGACCTTGCACACGGGCATGGTGTTGGTGTTAATGCACATGATGCAAAACTTACCGAAGCATCAGGTGGTGGTGGGGCACACAACAACCTGCAACCGTATCTTGTTATCAACTACATCATCAAACTCTAATCATGGCTGACTGGTTTTCTCCTCTTTTGTCCACGCTAACGAGCAGTGATGCTTTGGCGTTGCAACAAATCATTCGTTCAATCGGGCAAGAACTTGCACGATTGAATAAAGAAATTGAGGATTTGAAAACTGGTGCAACTGTTACTAATGGTTTGCAGAAAAATAAGTTGAGGTAACTATGGCATACACCGAACAAGGTGCAATCAGGAAGCGGTTGCAGCAGTCGTTGGCTAATCAGCAGGCTGCATTTTTGGGACAGCAACGTGGCAGTCGACGCATCTCCGATGTTCAACGCCGATATATGGAGGGTTACCAGCCTCTGCTGGCTGGGTACGGCAGGCGGGGATTGGGTGGACCATCTGTCCAGTCTGGCATTATGCGGCAGGGTCTGAGCCAGTATGCAGAAAACCTGCAACGTGACCTAGGGTCAGAAACTCAAAACATGCAGGATGAACTGAACAGCATCGCCATGAACGAGGCTGCTCAACAGGCTGACCTAGAGGACTTTTTGACTGCCATCAGACTGCAGAAGCAGCAGGATATTCTTAATAGCGCTACGGCTTTGCGGAGCCTAGGCGCATACTAGGGCTAGTGGAACAAGGCGGGTATTAGTATGGCAAGAGTGTGGGACCCTGTAGCAAAGAAGTGGGTTGACAAGCCAGCAGGTACTGCTGGAACGCTTCCTGCTACCTCCGCTGGGCTTCCGATGGGCATGACTCCTGATGAGGCTCAGGGCTATTCTGATTATGGCAGCGAGTATGGCACCAGCGGTAGTCTGGAAGAAATTTTTGGTGGTGGAACTGGTGGCGGTGGTGGTAAGCCTAGCCGCAAGCAATCTAGTCGTTGGGGTATTCGTGCAGCCCGACAGTTTGAACAGGCAGGTCGCAAGGCACAGGCTGGTTATAATGCCCGTGCTGAACAGCAGGCTGCAGCACTGCGGGGTTTGTATGACCCGATGTTTGCCCAGCAGGAGGCTGCAGTCAAGGGTTTGCGTGGGCAGGCTATGACTGCATATGACCCATACTTTACGCAGCAGGAATCTGCTGTTGAGGCGCAGCGTAAGGCTGCTATGGATTTTCTAGAGAAACAGTATGGTGGTTCCGAAACCGCTATTCAGCAGGCTACTCAGGCTGCGCTGGCTGGTATCCCAGCAGCGCAAGCATATTCGAATGTGCCGTTGGTTGAGTTGCAGCAGCAGGCTAATCCGTTGTTGGCTAGTTTGTCTGGGTTTGGTGCGGGGACAGAAGCAGCGCAGGCGCAGTCTGCGCAGGATGCTGCGATTGCGGGGCAGTTGGCTCAACTTGCTAGGGGTTCGGCTGGTCAGTTGCAGCAGGCGCAGGAGGCTATGCGTGGTGCAGCCCAGCAGGATTTGACTTTTGGTCAGGCTCAGGCTTTGCAGCAGTTGGCGTTGAGTCGTCTTGCTCAGTTGGGTGGGATTGAGGCGACTAGGCAGCAGGGTTTGTCCTCGCTTGCTGGTGAACGTGCCCGTTTGGGTGCGGACTTTGCGGCACAGGAGGCAACTGGTTTGGCGGACATCGCCAAACAACGTGCTGGTGCTGGTGTTGATGTTGAGCAGGCTCGTCAGGCTTTGTTGAATGAGGGTTTGGCTGCCCTATTGGGCGGGCAAACCAGTGCTGCTGAACAGCGGGCTAAGACGATTGCCGAGTTTGGTGGCAGGGTCCGACGCAAGGGTGCCAAGAGTAAGAGTGGTAAGAAGTAATGGCTAGTAAGAAACCTGACCTTACTGACCAGCAGATTCTTCAATATATTCTTGTTGGCGGTGACCTTGGTGAACTTTCGAAGCAGACTAATGTTTCTCAGAAGCAGTTGCTGCGGGTGCTGGTTACGAATCCTGAGGTTGTTTCGGCGTTTCAACAGCAGGCGCAGGCTGATACGTTCTATGGCGGATTGGACACGTTTGCCCCAGAGAAGTGGTATTCGGAATCGTCGCCTGAGGTTAACTATGTTCAGGCGCAATATGACCAGATGGAAGAACCTGCCCGCAATTATGCGACGGATTACTTTAATGCATATAAACTTGCTGGTGGTAAT
>SXGQ01292352.1_pt1 | contig 29483 bp, 28 predicted proteins | sample 3178371 | NCBI WGS metagenome assembly SXGQ01 (sample SAMN11356859, study PRJNA531348) | freshwater metagenome | isolation source: freshwater sample F1-20 | place: China: Fuxian Lake, Yuxi | collected 2017-12-25 | reverse complement strand
GACCGTAAAAGGCGATGTGCACGACATCGGGAAGAACATCGTGGGCGTCGTACTGGGATGTAACGGATACGAGATCATCGACATGGGCGTAATGGTACCGGCCGATAAGATCCTGGATAAAGCCCAGCAGGAACAAGTGAATATCATCGGACTGAGCGGACTCATTACCCCCTCCCTCGATGAAATGGTGCACGTTGCCAGCGAAATGAAACGACGGGGCATGAACCAGCCTTTATTGATCGGAGGCGCTACCACGTCACGCATGCATACTGCCGTCAAGATCGATCCGCATTACGAACACGGCGTACTACACGTACTGGATGCCTCCCGAAGCGTAACGGTCGTCAGCAGCCTGCTGAACAAAGAACAGAAAAAAGAATTTCTGAACAGTACCCGCACCGAATACGAAACCCTGCGCAAGCAGTTTGCCAATAAGGACAAGAAGAATTTGATCCCCTATACCGAAGCGGTAATCACCAAGGAATATTTTGACTGGAAAAAATATCAACCGGTAACACCCAAACAAAAAGGCACACAGGTCTGGAAGAACATCGATCTCGCTACGATCGCTCGATACATCGATTGGGGACCATTCTTCATCGCCTGGGAGATGCCCGGTCGTTATCCGCAGGTGCTGGAAGACCCCACTTTCGGAACAGAAGCCAAAAAATTATTTGCCGATGCCAATCGCTTGCTCGATCAAGTGATCCGCGAAAATTGGTTCCGGGCCGAAGCGGTATATGGTTTTTGGCCGGCGCACAGCAACAATGCCGATACCGTTCATGTTCAAACCGAGCAAGGAGAAGTGAAACTGGAGATGCTTCGGCAGCAGTTAAAAAAAGCGGTGGGACAACCCACCTTCTCGCTGGCAGATTTCGTTCGCCCGGAACAGGCCGGTGGCAACGACTTCATGGGCGGCTTTGCCGTTACCATCCACGACGCACAAAGGCACATACAAGCTTTTGCCGACGAGCAGGATGAATACAACAAGATAATCGTTCAGATACTGGCCGATCGCATGGTAGAGGCCTTAGCTGAATACTTGCACGAATGTGTGCGAAGAGATTTTTGGGGATATGCGGCGCAGGAAACCTTATCGAATGAGGCGTTGATCCGAGAAGAATATGCCGGGATCCGTCCCGCGCCAGGCTACCCGGCCTGTCCCGATCACACGGAAAAACTGAAATTATTCTCGATGCTGCAAGTAACCGAGAACATCGGCATCACACTCACGGAAAGTTTGGCCATGAATCCGCCCGCCTCCGTCTGCGGCTGGTACTTTGCGCACCCGGAAAGTCATTATTTTGGATTAGGCAAGATCAAAGAAGATCAACTGGCCGATTACGCCGCCCGAAAAGGCATGTCGTTGGAAGAAGCGACGAAGTGGCTAAGGACCACGTTGGAAGGGTGAAAGGTGAAGGGTGAAAGGTGAAGGATGAAGGGTGAAGGATGAAAGGTGAAGGATGAAGACGTTGGTAGGTCAAAAGTTCATCCTTCACCTTTCATCCTTCACCCTTCTCTACAATAATCCTCTTACCATCAAATCCGCACGCAATTGTACGGCATCCTGAAAATGAACGCTGGGTATATGCAATGCCTCGGCTGCTTTAACATTTCGGAGGTTATCGTCGATGAAGAGGGAGCGTTCCGGAGCGATCTGATATCGGTCTAAGAGTATCTGATAGAATTCAGGAAAGGGTTTACGGGTTTTTTCTTCGCCACTGACGACGCGTCCGTCGAACCAATGCAGAAAATCAAACCGTTTCAGGGCGATGGGAAACGTTTCGGCACTCCAATTGGTCAGTGCATAAAACTTATACTGCTGCATAGCACGCAGGTCGCGAAAGACATCGACCGTTTCATCGATGGGCCCGCGCAGCATCTCCTCCCATCTACCGTAAAAATCGCGGATGGCCGGTGTCCACTCGGGGTGCTCGGCGATCTTTTCGGCCGTGGCTTGGGCGATGGAATAACCGGCGTCTTGGTTCTCGTTCCAGTCCGAGGTACAGACCTGCTCAAAAAAATAATTGCGTTTTTCGAGCGAGTCAAAATAATGCTCGTCGAATACATAGGTCGTTTTCCAATCGATGAGCACTCCGCCCAGATCCCAGATGATCGCCTCAACCGCCATCAGACGTGGTTGTATTTGAGTTTCAGGCTGATCATGATGCTGGTCATGAATAACATGACGGCGTTGGTAATGATAATGACCGGATCGTCTCGTAGCACACCAAAGGCCAGCCAAAGTATTTGGTTGGTGAGGGCGATCACGAACATCGCAAGGGAGACATCTTTGGCCGATTTCGTCTTCCAGGTCTTGATCACCTGTGGGAGAAAGGTAAAGGCGGTGATCAGTCCCGCTACATAGCCCAATAGATCAACACCGGATAGTTCCATAATTTAAGTTTGAGTTACAAACATAGTTTAATTCAGCTTCATCGCTTTTCGAAGAGCCACCAGAGACGCTTGCGGGGTTTAATGGTGTAATACTTTTTGATATAAGTGGAAATAAAATCCATGGCCTCGTCGATGTCGTCGGTGAATTTGACGAGGGAAAGATCTTCCGGCGAGATGGTTCCTTGTTTTTCCATGTCGTGGATGGCATCCATCAGCGGTTGATAATATTTTTTGCCGAACAATACGATGGGGAATTGGGTGATGGTCTTGGTTTGCACCAGCGTCAGGGTCTCAAAGAGCTCGTCCATCGTGCCAAATCCGCCGGGCAGGATGATGAAGGCGTAGGAGTATTTGACGAGCAGGACTTTCCGGACGAAAAAATGTTCGAACGTGATGGATTTATGCAGATAAGGATTCTCTTTTTGTTCGAAGGGGAGTATGATGTTGCAACCCACGGAGCGGCCGCCGTTCTCGAAGGCCCCGCGGTTGGCGGCCTCCATGATACCCGGACCACCTCCGGTCATGGTGGCCATTCCCAGTTTGGCAATTCGCGCTCCGAATTCCCGGGCTTGCTGATAGTACGGATGATCTTCCTGAAAACGGGCGGATCCGAAGACGGTGATGGAGGGTCCGAGAAAGTGCAGGGTTCGAAATCCTTTGATGAATTGACGAAACACTCGGAAGGCAAAGAATAATTCATAGCCCCGGCTTTTAGGTCCCTCTAAAAACACATGCTCCTTCGGGGGAATGATGGGTTGCCGGGCTTGTTTTCGAGCGGGTTTGTGATCCATATCCAGTAAATTGCCTTTGCGTGAGCAAAATTACCCGCTTTTAACCGATGCGAATCATTTCTTACAACGTGAACGGGATCCGGGCGGCCATCCGAAAGGGATTTTTGGAATGGCTGGCCACCGATCCGGCGGATATCATTTGTTTACAGGAGACCAAGGCGGAGCAAAAAGACATCGATACCAACGAGCTGCACCGGCTGGGGTATCAGGATTTCTGGTTCTCTGCCCAGAAAAAAGGATACAGCGGCGTGGCGGTATTCACCAAGATCCGTCCCGATCACGTCGAATATGGAAATGGGCATGGCGCCAGCGATGAGGAAGGTCGGGTGATCCAACTGGATTTTGGAAAGGTCCGGTTGATCAATGCCTACTTCCCGAGTGGTACCAGTGGCGAGCATCGGCAGTCGTTCAAGTACGAATGGCTTGATGAATGTTACGGCTGGTTGAAAAAGCTTCGGAAAAAATATCCGCAGCTGATCCTTTGCGGCGATTACAACATCGCCCATCAGGAGATCGACATTCACGATCCGAAGGGCAATAAGAATACCACGGGCTTTCTGCCCGCCGAACGGGAATGGATGACCAAATTTTTCGAGAGTGGTTGGATCGATACGTTCCGGCATTTTCATCCCGAGCCGCATCGGTATACGTGGTGGAGCCAGCGTTTCCCCTCGGTGCGATTGAACAATAAGGGCTGGCGGATCGATTACATCAGCGTGACAGAAACCTTACGGTCCAAGCTAACCGATGCCGAGATCTATCCGAATGTTAAGCATTCCGATCATTGTCCCATTTACCTCGAATTAAAAAAATGAAACCGCTGATCTACAACGTGACCATCAAGGTCAACCATGCGATTCAGTCCGATTGGCTACGCTGGATGCAAGAGGAGCATTTGAATGAGGTAGTGGCCACGGGTTGTTTTACAAAGGCCCGGCTCTTGCATTTGATTGAATCGGACGATGCGGAGGGAGTGACCTATGCGGCGCAATACGAGGCACCGGACCGGTCACATTACGACCGGTACATTCAGGAATATGCCGAGGGCATGCGAAAAAAAGGTTTTGACCGGTGGGGCGATGGTTTTATCGCTTTTCGAACGATCATGCAAGTGATCTGATACGGTTGTAATTTTACCGATACCATGAATCCATCCATTGCCGATATACGAAAGACCTACGCACAAGCCCAGTTGTTGGAAACGGATACTTCGTCCGATCCGATGGAGCAATTTGGAAAATGGTGGCAACAGGCCGTCGAGGCAGAGATCCTGGAGGTGAATGCGATGACGCTGGCCACGGTTACGGAAGAGGGAATGCCCGATGCCCGGATCGTGCTGTTGAAGGGAATGGACGGGCAGGGTTTTCATTTTTATACGAACTATCAAAGTCGGAAGGGGCAGCAATTGGAGGCCAATCCCCGGGCGGCCCTGGTGATGTTTTGGAAGGAGTTGGAGCGGCAGGTACGGATCAAGGGGCAGATCGAGCGGTTACCGGAAGCGGAGAGTGATGCGTACTTCCATTCTCGTCCGCGAGAGAGTCAGCTCGGGGCGGTCAGTTCGCCGCAAAGTGAGATCATTACGAACCGAAGCTGGTTAGAGGAGCGTTATCGTTCGGTCGAGGCCTCGTTTGAGGGTCGGGAGATCGTTCGTCCCCCGCACTGGGGTGGATATCGATTGATCCCGGAATCGATCGAGTTTTGGCAGGGTCGGCCGGGTCGGATGCACGACCGGCTGGAATACAAAAAGGACCCGAGTGGGTCCTGGTTTCGACAACGATTGGCGCCGTAGCGTTAATTACTTGGCTGCTTTCTTCGCCGCATTGCGCTTGGCAATCTTGGGGGCGTTAGCCGGACGGCTCTTTCCAAAAGAACCTTTGAAGCGTTTGCCCTTGGCGGTTTTTTTATCTCCTCTTCCCATGGTGATTGTTATAGATGATTGATTGATGATTACAATTTATCGGCTAATTCTTTTCCGGCCTTGAAACGGGCAACGCGGCGGGCCTTGATCTTGATCACGTCGCCGTTACCCGGATTTCGTCCCACGCGCGCTTTACGCTTGTAGGAATCGAAGGTCCCAAATCCCACCAGCTTCACTTTACCATCCGCCTTCAAGGTTCGGGTGACGGCATCGATGAAAGAATCCAGGACGGCATTGGCCTGTACTTTCGAAATGCCGGCATCCTCCGCGAGCCGAACGATCAGGTCTGCTTTGTTCATAAGCGTGATTTCGGGATGGCGAAGATACGACGAGAAGACGAGAAGATGAGGGATGAGGAGATGAGCGGACAGCGGTCATCGGACGCCGGACTGCTTCATCCTCTCAAGTTCCTCTTCCTTATCCAGCAATCTCAGTTCCAATTCCTGGATTCGGTTCTCGGCCCGATTGAGTTCTTCGGTCAGGCCGGGGTTGGGGTTTCCGTCGGGGCGGGGTTGGGGGAAGGCCGGGATGAGGCGGGCTTCGGATCGTTTGGCCGGGAGGTTGGCCGCTTGAAGAGAATTGGTCAGCAGCTCGCGGTAGGCGCGGTGTTCGATCTGGAGGTGCTGCAGCAGTTCGCTTTTGGATTGAAGGGCGGATTGGAGCGATTGGTATTTTTCGTTGGACGACTCCAATTCCTTCCGAAGGCGTTCAAGTTCCCGGGATAGGAGTTCCGTTTCCTGCAAGAACCGATTTTTCCATTTCTCCGATTCTTGTTGCGATCGTTTATCAGGCTGGGATAGGTCGGACGAAAATATTTGTCGCTGTGTCCACCAAAAATGCAACACTACGCCACTGGAAAAAAGCAGGGCAGCCCACACTCCGATCTCCGCTCCGGAGAATTGAATAGATAATAGGTTCATGATCGCACGTTTGAAACGCAGCGTCGGTTAGCAGGGAGACGGAGGTGGAAATTCAGTGGTATTGGAGATGGCAATGTAGTCTTCCGGACCTGAAAAAGGCGCGTAAAATCCCTACGTAAATCTACGATGTGGGTTATTTGACCAAGGTTCCGACCTTTTCTCCGCTGATCACGCGGCGAAGGTTGTCGGGCTGATTCATATCAAATACGATAATGGGGAGTTTGTTCTCCATGCAGAGGGTGAAGGCGGTCATATCCATCACTTTCAATTGCTGGGAGATACAATCCTGGAAGCTGATGCGCTCATATTTCTTGGCCGTGGGGTCTTTTTCGGGGTCGGCCGTATAAATGCCATCTACCCGGGTTCCTTTCAGGATCACATCAGCATTGATCTCGATGGCCCGCAGGGAGCCGGCCGTATCGGTGGTGAAATACGGGTTTCCGGTGCCGGCGCCGAAGATCACGATCCGTCCTTTTTCGAGGTGGCGGATGGCGCGGCGGCGGATGTAGGGCTCGGCGATCTGCTCCATTTTGATGGCGCTGAGCAGGCGGGTGTAGAGTCCTTCTTTTTCGAGGCTGGCTTGCAGGGCCATGCCGTTGATGACGGTGGCCAGCATGCCCATGTAATCGCCGTGTGCCCGTTCAATCCCGGTTTCCGCTTCGTTCATACCGCGATAGATATTTCCGCCACCGATCACGATGGCCACTTGCACCCCGAGTTCGGCGATGGCTTTTACATCTTTGGCATATTGGCTGATCACATCGGTGTCGAAGCCGAAGCTTTTATCGCCCATGAGCGATTCGCCGGAGAGTTTCAGGAGGACGCGTTTGTATTTGGGGAGCATGCGGGGAGGATTTCAGGGTAAATATATAAAACTCAAAAAAAAGGGACCCGATGATGGATCCCTTTATGTGGTTGTTTTTTTCAACATTATCCGAGTGCGACTCGTTTGAAGGCGGTGACGGTGAGGTTACCGGATTCTTTGAGGTAGTCGCCAACCGACTTGCTGCCGTCCTTCACAAAGGCCTGTGCGGTCAGGGTTTGTTCTTTGAAGAACGCACCCATTTTGCCTTCGGCGATCTTGGCGATCATCTCGGCGGGTTTGCCGGCCATTTTCGGGTCTTGTTTCATCAATTCCACGATGATGTCCTTTTCGCGGGCGATCACGTCAGCCGGTACGGAGCTGGCATCTACGGCGACCGGATTCAGGGCCGCGATCTGCATCGCAACGTCTTTTCCGACCTCGGCAGATTCTTTGTCCAGTCCCACCAACACCCCAATGCGATACGCTCCGTGGATGTAGGAGGCTACGTAAGGAGCATCGATGCGTTCGAATTTGGTGACCCCGATCTTTTCGCCAATGGTGGCGAGTTTCTCGTCGACCATAGCGGCCACGGTGAGGTCGCCTACTTTCACGTTCAGCAAACCCTCGAGGTTGGGAACGTTGTTCGCGATGGCGGCATCGGCGATGCTTTTGGCAAAAGCCACGAAATCGGCATTCTTAGAAACAAAATCGGTTTCGCAGCTGACGCAGACCACGATACCGGTTTTGTTATCGGCGGTGGTTTGGGCGATGACGACACCTTCTTTGGCTTCGCGGTCGCTCCGCTTGGCCGCTACTTTCTGACCTTGTTTACGCAGCCAGTCGATAGCCGCTTCAAAATCGCCGTTGGTTTCAGTAAGGGCTTTGCGGCAATCCATCATACCGGCGCCGGTAGCCTGACGGAGTTTATTGATGTCCTGTGCACTGATCGTTGCGGTTGTCATAATTGGTTTTTATAAGGTTCAAGATTGTCCTCTATAAAAGAACATTCACGTATTGGCTATTGGATGGTTTATCGACGAGCGGGCGTGCGACGGCGGGTGCCACCACCGGAGCCACCGGGACCACCCCGACGGCCACCACCTTTTCCACCCTCGGCTTCTGCCTCGGCGAGGAGTTTGGCGGCTTTGCGCTCTTTCTCATCATCGGTCATTTCTTCTACATCATCTTCCTTGGCAGCCTGGCGCTCGGCCAGTCCCTCTGCGATGGCGTTGGTGATGTAGTTCACGAGGATGGTAATGGATTTGGTCGCATCGTCGTTGGCCGGGATCGGAAAATCCACTTTGTTCGGATCGCAATTGGTATCGACCAATCCGAATGTTTGGATGCCCAGACGCTTAGCTTCGGCCAGGGCGATGTGCTCGTGCCCGATATCGATCAGGAAAAGGGCGGCGGGTACGCGACCCAATTGAGCGATACCGCCCAATACTTTTTCCATTTTGTCTTTATCGCGGCTCAGAGTCAGGCGCTCTTTTTTCGTGATGCTGTCGAAGGAACCATCGCCCAGCATTTTCTCGATGCTCTGCATCTTCTTCACGCTCTTGCGGATGGTGAGGAAGTTGGTGAGCATACCACCCAGCCAACGCTCGGTCACGTAGGGCATACCCACACGCTGCGCAGATTCCTGTACGATGTCCTTGGCTTGCTTCTTGGTTCCGACGAAGAGGATCTTGCGTCCGCTGCGGGCGATCTGCTTGAGGGCCGCAGCCGTTTCCTGCAAACACTCCACGGTCTTGTTCAGATCGATGATGTGAATGCCTTTCTTTTCCGCGAAGATGTAGGGTAACATCTTGGGGTTCCACTTCTTTTTCAGGTGACCGAAATGCACGCCGGCTTCCAGTAACTGCTGTTGTAAGGAGGTGTTATTTTCCATGTATTTCGTATGATCGTGTTTAGTAGGTGATTGAGATTAACGCTTCGAGAACTGGTAACTGCGACGAGCTTTCTTGTGACCGAATTTCTTGCGCTCCACCGAACGAGGATCACGCTTGAGCAATCCGGCAGCTTTGAGGGCCGGACGCAACTCCGGGTTCATGTCCACCAATACCCGGGCAATGCCCAGCATGGCGGCCTCGGCCTGTCCTTTTACCCCGCCTCCATTGGCATTGATCTTCACATCGAGTTTGTCGAACATGTCGACCGTTTTCATCGGACGCTCTACCTGATTTTGCAGGTACACGAGGGGGAAATAAACTTTGTAATCCTTGTCGTTGACCAGGATGTTTCCGCTACCCTTGGTAACGAATACACGGGTGACCGCTTCTTTCCGACGGCCAACGCTGTTTTTTTGCTTTTCCATTTATCTTTTGATTGGAGATGATTAGAATTTTAATTCCTTGGGTTGTTGCGCTCCGTGCGGATGCTCAGCACCGGCGTAGACAAAGAGTTTCTTGTACATTTTGCGACCCAGACGGTTTTTGGGGAGCATGCCTTTGACGGCGCGCTCGATCAAGACCTCGGGGCGACGCTTGATCAGGTTGGAAGCAGTCTCCTCTTTACGTCCGCCCGGATAACCGGTGAAGTGGTCGTAGATCTTTTGATCCATTTTGTTTCCGGTCAACACCACTTTGTCGGCGTTGGTTACGATGATGAAATCACCGGTGTCGACGTGCGGTGTGTAACAGGCTTTGTTCTTCCCGCGCAGGATGGCTGCGATACGGGAACACATACGTCCAACGGTTTGATTAGTACCGTCCACAACATACCAGTTGCGCTTCACGGTAGCCTCGTTCGCATGCTTCGTAGTGAAATGCAGTTTGCTCATGATTTTTAATTTGTGCGGCCGCTATCCCGGCCACGGTGAAATGGGAGCGCAAAGCTAGTCAAAAACATCCCGCGAAAGCAGGAAATTCGGGTTCTTTTTTGATTGCACCTTTGTAACTGCCTGATTTTCAGTAAAATTTTTGACTGGCAGTTTACATCGCCCCGCCTTCGGCGGAACTAGTTTGAGAAGTTTGAATAGTTTAAAAAGCAGACTTTAAAAGATAACCCTTCACTCAAATGAACTTTAAACTTCTCAAACTCTTCAAACTCTTCAAACTTTTCAAACTACTTCCTCAGGAGATAAATCATGACCTCGGGGAGCCTGTTACTCCAGGCCCTTTCCGAGTGTCCAGTCCCCGTAACAATCCGGCATTGTCCGTTTTGATCTGAGTAGCCTTTTGTTTGCAGTATCGTTTCCACTTGCAGCAGAAGGGGTGGATAGAGGGCATCGAGCTCTTGGTCGCCGCCGTCCAAATAGATACGATGCGTTGTGGGATCGGGCAGATGGTTTTGTAGGTATGTGAGATGGGCCGAAGGGAAAGGATTGCCGTCGACGGTGAAGACTCCGGGCCAGTGGGTACTGAGACCGGCCGCGCGACCAAAAACGTTCGGGTACTCGCAGATGGCATATAAAGAGATGAGTCCGCCCATACTGCTACCGGCGATGGCCGTGTGAGCGGCATCGGGATAAGTTGAATATCGTTTATCGATGAGCGGTTTTAGTTCTTCTACGAGAAAGCGCAGGTAGGCGTCGGATGCGGGTTGGAATGTTTCTTTTGTGCGTCCTTTTTCCTGTAGGTCGCGAACGAGAAAATTTTTCTCTTCGGCGGAGAGACTTTCAAAGGGTTTTTGCGGGAAGTAGTCGGGGTGACGGGTAATGCCGCCGTTCCAAATGCCAACCACAATGGTGGGCGGGATCTTTTTTTCGCGGATCAGTTTGGTGAGGGTCTCGTCGACTTGCCAGCATTGTTTATTCCAAGTGAGGGTGCTGTCGAACAGCATTTGTCCGTCGTGCATATACAACACCGCATATTTCTTTCCCGGATCATACCCTCCCGGCAACCAGACATCCACGTTCCGGGGCGTCACATATTTTGATCGAAACGAATCGATGCGTTCCATACGACCCGCACACGGCACCGGCAGCTGCCCCATCACAGCACTCGATACCAACAAAACTGCCAACTGAACAACCACTAACAAAACTCTCATATCAGTATTATTTATTCCTAAAAACTGGTAACTAAAAACTTCGAACAAAAACCCTCTACCCTAAACCCTCATCTACTCAACAAAAAAGAGGCAGCCCTCTCAGGCCACCTCTTACTAAGTTAAATACTGATCGGATTAATTCCGACGAATGCTATACGCGTAGTTACCGGCGATACCGATATCCAGCGTAATGGTATAGCTACCGGCGGTAGCGACGGGAATGTTGTCGCCGCCATACTCGGGCTTACCATCGGCAGGGTTATTGTCGCCGAAGTTGATGGCCCAATCGTTATTGGCACGGAATTTCATTTCTCCGGATACCAGGTTTGCGGTAATGGTCCAAACATTTTGAGTAGCATCGTAGGTCATGGCCGTGCTGGCACCCCAGCCACCGGGGGTGGCGCTTCCGATGATACCCCAGGTGGAGATCTTGGTAGCCGACCAGGTCATGTTGGCTGTATTGGCCTGCAAGCGATATACGCCGGCACCTTGACTGAGGGTCAGGTTTCCGCCACCATTTCCAAGGTTACTTCCGCCGGCGCTACCCAATTCGCCGAAGGACCAATCCGGCCCCTTCACCATCTTGAATTCAGGGCTGGCATTGCCAAAGTTGATGTACCCATCGTAGTTGCTGCCGGTGCTACCACTGGCAAATTTGTCAACGATCTTGGGGGCAGTGGAGGGCGACCATCCCTGGAAGTTACCCGCGATGAACAACGCTTGCGGGAAGCTGTAGTTCACCAGATCGCGGTAAGCAGTAACGGTCATGCTCAGCACATTGGAGTAGATGGGGGCTACGTTGGTGCCAACGTCGGCTTTCACACGGGCCTGAACCTGAGTGGCCACACCATTGGGGATGATGTCCTGCATCTTGGCGTTGAAATCCTTCACGGTGAAGGTTTTGGCCAAGAGAGTATTCATGTTAATGGTGGTGGAGCTGGCCGTCGCGAAATTGGTTCCGCCGCGGCAGATCTCCAGCGTGTAGTTAATGCCGGCATCAAATCCAAAGTTGGCTTTTGTCCAGCTGAGGGATACAGCATTGTTATCCTGATTGGCCTGTGTCAGCACCAGCGTGGTGGCGGTGGCAGACAAGGTCAGACCGGCAGCCGGCGCGAGCACAGCACGGGTCTCTTCTTTTTTACAGGCACTGAGGGTGAGCAGGGCTCCGCCGATCAGCAGCCAGGTGAGTTTTTGAATGTTTTTCATGTTTTCGGTATTGCGGGTTGACGAGTTCTATTAATAGCCGGGGTTTTGAACGAGATTGGGGTTGGCAACCAGATCGGCCGAGGGGATGGGGAACAGCTTGCGCGTGTTCGCTACCGAACGACCAGCTTGAACACCACCCTTCCAAGCCCAGAGATACGTACCCTCGGTGAATTGTCCGTAGCGGATCAAGTCGGTGCGACGAACACCTTCCCAGTACAACTCACGGGCACGCTCATCCAACAAGAAAGGAACGGTCATTTGAGCGGCAGTGATGTTGCCGGTTGCATTTCCGTAAGCGCGGGTACGCAGGGCGTTGATGTAATTCAGCGCCGTTGTAGCGTTTCCACCAGCACCGCCGCGCGCAGTGGCTTCGGCATAGTTCAGGTAGATCTCTGCCAAACGGAACATCGGGAAGTCAGTATCAACCCAAGTGGGGTTGGAACCATTACCACCGGTCGAAGTCTTGTTACGGAACTTGATCACGGCATATCCATTGGAGAATTCAGAGATATCGTTGATATCGAGGTTCTGCCCATTCGTATAAAAATTACGACGGCTATCCAATACATCCGTCAATTTGTTGACGAACTCCTTGGTGGTGCGGATACCGCCCCATCCGAAATCCAGTCCATGATCGGAGGCCTGCATCGATCCGCCCACGGGCGCGTGGCAAAGGAAGGTAGTACCACCCCAAGTGCGGGTCTTCATACCATCAAAGTTCACAGCAAAGATGAATTCACTGGCACCAGTGGTGTTGTTGTCAGCAAGGAAGAGGTTGCGGTAGTTACCACCGAGCGTGTATCCGGTAACGGCTGTTACCTTGTTACAATAGGTGATGCAATCGCCGTAGCGAGCCTGGCCGGAGTAAACCTCCGCGTTCAGGTAAAGACGGCTCAGCAAGGCCCAGGCAGCGGCCTTGTCGGCGCGACCATAAGCATTGGAACGAGCATCCTTCAACTGCGTTTCGATCGCCTTCAGTTCGTCTTCGATGTATTTGAAGAGATTGGCGCGACTGATCTGCGTGGGAAGGAAAGCACCCACATTATCAGCTTCGGTCACAAACGGAACGTTTCCGAAAAGATCCAGCGCATGGTAGTAGCTGAGGGCGCGCAAGAAACGAGCCTCGGCATGCATGAAACCGATCTCCGTAGCATCCGCGCCAGAGATGTTGCGCTCAGCTAACTTGGCGGGAGAACTTTCGCGGATGAACTCATTGGCCAGTGTGATCTGGAAGTAGATCCGGCTGTAAAGCGCGCGGATGAACACGTCGGCCGGGCTCCAGGAAAGGTTATGGAAATCTTTGATGGTGGCATCGTTCCAGCCGATCACCGCTTCGTCGGTAGTCAGCTCTTGAGCGGACCAATACTGGCGGATATAACTGGAGAATCCTTCATCGATACCGGCGATGTCGCCTTGTCCGTCGGGTCCGCTGTTACCAGTGAGCGCGAGGCCACCGTACAACTTCGCCAACACGGAACGATATCCATCCTGATTGACATACAGGGAGGCCGCGGTATTGCCGTATTTCGGCTTGCGGTCCAGGTCTTTGGTACAGGCTGCGAAGGTCACTGCCGTGATCAACAGGAGCCCCAACCATTTGAATGTATTACGCATATGATTTCGTTTGTTGGTTTTTCAGATTAAAATTCCACGTTGAAGCCCAGGGTGAAGATGCGGGGGCGGGGATAGAAATTGTTGTCGATACCACCGGCGATCTCCGGATCCAGTCCCTGATACTTGGTGATCACGAAGGCATTCTGCACGCTGAAATTGGCACGCAGGCTACTGATACCCTTGAGGGCACTTCCGAAATCATACCCTACGGTGAAGTTATCCATCCGGAGGAAGGAAGCGTTGTCGACGTAGTAATCAGAGAAATACTGAGGCACCATGAATTCGGTGGACAAGAAATTGCGGTGTACGTTGTTCAGGAACCGCAGCGAACCGGGCTGGAACGTACCGTTACCGGAGAACACGTTATTATACATGTAGTTTCCGATGTTGGCGCGCAGTACGGTAGACGCACTCCATTTTCCATAGGAAGCGGAGGTTGTTGCACCGATGATCCAGTTGGGCTCAGGCGACTGATAACGATAGTAATCCAGGTTGTTGATCAAACCATCTTTGTTGCGGTCAACATACAAACCTTCCACCGGCTTGCCATCTCCGTTGTACACCTGCTGGAGTACAAAGAAAGAAGACGGACGATAGCCCACCGTATGGATCTGGATGGTATTGCCCACACCGCCGGAAATACCGCCGGTTGCGACACCGATGAAGGTGGGATCCTCAAACTTGGTCAGCTTGGTGATCTCGTTGGTGTTGTAGGTAACGTTGAATCCGAAATCCCAGTTGAACTTCTTGTTGTTCACCAGGTTGGTGTTGATCTGCAATTCCACCCCGCGGTTGGTCATATCACCTACGTTGGTGAAGATGCGGTTGGTGAAGTTGGTACCGGCCGGCACATCGATGAAGCTGAGCAGGTCGCGGGTATCCTTGAAGTAATAATCCAAACTACCCGTTACACGACCCTTGCCGATGGCAAAGTCGATACCGGCGTTGTAAGTAGTAGTGGTCTCCCATTTGATGTTGGCATCATATCCAACCGGACGTTGAACCGGATAGAAGGTATTGCCGAACTGGTATTGGGCCGTTTGTGTACCCAGCGTGTAGTTGGCGATGTACGCGTAGTCGTTTCCGATCTCCTGCTGTCCGGTCGTTCCATAACCCAAGCGAAGTTTCAGGTTCGAGAAAACTTTGCTGTTCTTCAGGAATGACTCTTCGGAGAGGTTCCAGGCGAACGCGGCAGAGGGGAAGATACCCCAGCGCTGCTCGGGACTGAAACGGGAAGAACCATCACGACGCAGCGTGGCGGTCAGCAAATACTTTCCGTTGATGGAAAGGTTGGTACGACCATAGAAAGAAACCAGTGTGTTCTGTGCCTCGAAGGGGAAAGGAGCAGCCGGAGCAAACACCGTTCCATTGGCACGATTGTCGGGATAGTTGGTGGCCTTGCGCAGGAAGTCCTGGTAGCCATAACCGGCCATCAATTCCAGGCGACCTTTCAGCGACTTTATGTCGCGCGTATAATTCAGATAGAAATCCAGCAACTTGTTGTTCTTGGTATTATCATACTGGTTGTTCACGCCTCCGCGGATGTAGGTCATGGCCGCAGAATCCGGGATGAAGACAGTGCCTTCTCCTTTCGCATAATCCAGACCCACGTTCAGGTTGGCCCGCAGACCGGGTACCTGCGTAATGTTGTAATCTAATTGCAGGTTGGTGATGTATCGAGATACATCGCTTTGATCGTTGCGGAGGTTCAGCAATCCAAGCGGATTTTTCGGGGCCAGTCCATCGGGCTGATTGTTGTTGGCCATCCACTCCCAATAACCACCGAAACGATTGTCGTTGCGGTTGATCACTTGGGTCGGATCAAAGAAAGCCGCACCGCCGATAGCACCCTGGTTGGCGAAATTATTGCTCGACATGGAGGTCTTCAGGTTGAAGTCCACCTTCAGGTTGTTATTCAGGAACTTGGGGCTGAGGTTCAAACTGGTGGTTACCCGGCTCAGTTTGTCCGTCTTCAAGATACCGGTTTGGTTGAGGTATCCGATCGAAAGACGATACGGCAAGTTGCTCAGTCCACCGGTCAGCGAAATGGTGTTGTCACTCATGATCGCTCCCTGATAGATCTGGTCTTGCCAATTGGTATTGGCCGCCCCCAGTAAACTCTTTTGAGTGGCATTTCCTTTGGCATTGACCATGGCCTTGAACTCATCGGCCGTCAGTACATCGACCGTGTTGCCCACCATCGAGTAAGAATTCTGTGTAGAGAAACCAACTTTCAATTTGCCCGACTTACCTTTTTTGGTGGTGATCAGGATCACCCCGTTGGTAGCACGGTTACCATAGATGGCAGTAGCCGAAGCATCTTTCAAAACGGTGAAGGTTTCAATGTCATTGGGGTTGATCAGGTTCAAGGGGTTGGCCGAACCGGCGATACCACCTTGCTGATCGATGGGCACGCCGTCGATGATGATCAGCGGATCGTTGCTACCCGAAAGCGAAGAGGTTCCGCGAACACGGATCCGTCCGCCGGCACCGGGAGCACCACTGGGCGCCGTGATCTGCACACCGGCTACTTTACCGTTGATCAACTGCTCGGGGGAGGTCAGGGGACCTTTCGCGAAATCCTTGGAACCGACGGTTACCACCGAACCGGTCAAGTCTTTCTTGCGCGCCGTGCCATAACCCACCAACACCACCTCACCCAGGTCTCCGGCAGCAGCGGCCAGCGTTACCTGTACTTGATCGGTTCCTTCGATGGAAACCACTTGAGTGGCATAACCAACCGAAGAAACGGAGACGGATTTGTCGGCAGCCGTAACGGTGATCTTGAACGCACCGGCAGCATCGGTTTGTGTGCCGCGCTTCGAAGTAGAAGCGGTTACCGAAGCACCGGAAAGTCCATTTCCGGAACGAGAATCCAGAACCTTACCGGAAATCGTTCGGTCCTGGGCAAATACCCACTGTGTGGCCAGAACGCCCACACACAACAGGCATGCCTGAAGCATTTTTTTCAATGACATAACAATCAGTTTTTTTTGGTTTCTTACGTACACCGGATAGTTAGTGTACTTAATACACAAATTTACTGCTTTACCCCAAAATGAAGAATTTATTAAAAAAATTTTTTGTAGAAAACAGTTCCTGTTTTCGAGGGAAAAAGGTGAACAGAATCATCGCTTGGAACCGGCCTGCCGGGTGTACAGACGCCCGGGGCGATGCAGCACGGAGCGCTCCAACTCGCCGGTTTCCCGAAGCCATTCCTTCACCGCGATTTTCTTGCGGAAATTCCGTCGGTCGAGCGATTCGCCTAACACCGATTCGTATAATTCCTGGAGGTTGCGGAGGGCGAACTTCGCAGGCAATAGATTGAACAGCAAGGGTTTTTCAAAAACCTGCTCGCGTAACCGTTGCAGACAGGTGTCGAGGATCTGTCGGTGGTCGAAGGCCATTTTTCGGAGCGACCGAACAGGACGCCAGCACAGATCGTTGTCGCTCAACTGCAATTTGTGGTTGCTGATATCGATGAGCGAATAGTAGGCAATGGTCACTACCCGACCCGAGGGGTGTCGTTTACACTCCCCAAAAGCCTGGACCTGCTCGAGGTACACGTTTTTGAGACCGGTCCGCTCTTCCAACACCCGATATGAGGCTTCGTCGATATTCTCTTCGGGCCGTACCAGATCGCCTAAAAGCGACCATTGTCCGGCAAACTCCTTCAGATCCGATTTGATCACCAATACCTGTAATTCTTTTTCCGTGTAACCGAAAATGACACAGTCGACCGACAAGGCGATCTTGAAATAGGACTGGTGAATGCGTTTCTCTGCCGCGGCAGACTTGAAATTCGTAATGGGGGTCATAACCTTATCGTTCGATCAGCGAATATAAACCAACCGTAAGGTTTGTGCACCCTCAGGCGATTGCAACCGGATCCAATACGTACCGCCCGGCAAACCACGAAGTGTCTCCTCCAGCGAGATCCGATGCGTACCGGCCGGATAACGACGATCCACCACGGTGCGCGTCAACCCGCCACTGGCATTCACCAACTGGGCTTGTATCGATCCGGCCCGGGGCAGTCGAACCTCCAACCAGGAAGGTCCGGAGCTGGGTTGCGGATAAAGTTTGGCCGAAAAATTACCGATCGGATTCACCACACCCGGTACGGAGGTCACCACCGGATTCACCACGTTGCGGTTCACATAGACCCGGTACTCACCCGGTTGCAAGGTGATGGATTGTGCACTACCCGTGGCTGAAAAGGTTTCCCCCGTAAGGTAGTTATACCAGGTGCCGGAGTTCTGGAAAGTAACATCTCCCGATTGCTGTACCACATCAAAGTTTCCGACCACACAAATATTGGAAGTATCCGTTGTGATCTGCAACCATTTGAACGCACCGCCCAAATTGCGCCCGATCCGGTTGGACGTAAAGTTGTTTCGATACCAGGGATGCGCCCGAAGCTTGTTCAAGGCTGCGTATACATCATAAATGCGGCGACGGTTCAGGTTCGATTGATAATCCCAGCGAACCGGTTTGTTGGCCGTGCGGCAATTGCTGTTGACCGTTCCATCGGGGCAATGATTGATCGAATAATCATACCCCAGCTCCCCAAATTGCCAAAGCATCTTGGGCCCCGGCATCATGTAGAAGAACGCCCCCGTCAACTCGATGCGTCGCAAGGCCGTATTCAGGTCGCGGATATTATACGAACCCGAAGAATTCCCGAATTGAAGATTCTTATACATCAATCTTTCTTCATCGTGACTCTCCATGTATCCGATGAGGTGTGGCTGAGTCCAACCCCTTACCGTGAACAGATTGCCCTCGAAATTCGAGTTGGCCACAAATCCCATGGCCGCCTCTTGATATTGCGTGGTGTTGTTACCCCAGAACATCATACCATAATTGGAAAGCTCGGTCTCCTCACTATTGTCCGCAAAATGCTCGAGGATCACGTAACTGCCGGATGATTTGAGCTGACAGGTGTCGTAATACCGCTTCCAGATCGCCACGCGACTGGCATCATAGGAACTCCAGGCGCCCACATTCGATCCGCTGTTGACCTGTGTAAATCCCTTGGAAAGATCCCACCGAAATCCATCCAGCTTATACTCCTTTAACCAATGCTCAATGACACGGCTGGTAAAATACCGGGTGCGCAAACTCTCGTGGTTGAAGTCGTTGAATACATTGAAGGGATGGCGGGCCGTTTCGTTGAGCCAGGGATTGTTGGCCGCCGGCTGATTCAAGGCCGCATTCCAATACAACGCCGCGAGGGGATTGGCACCCGTGGTATGATTAAGGGCAATGTCCATAATGACGGCCATGCCATTGGCGTGACAGGTATCGATGAATTCCTTCAAGCGGTTCTTGGTCCCATAAAATTTATCCGGGGCGAGAAAATAACAGGGATTGTATCCCCAGCTCTCGTTGCCATCAAACTCATGGAAGGGCATCACCTTCAGCGCATTTACCCCCAACCGTTTGAAATAGGAGAGGGTATCGCGTAGGGTTTGCCAGTTGCGGGCCGCCGTGAAATCGCGCATCAATAATTCATAGATCACCAAACTGCGCTTATCGGGCCGAGTGAAATTCGGTACCGCCCACGTGTAGCCGGGTTCGTTGGTCTGAAAAATGCTGACGATGCCCGTGGTTTGTCCCGTCGGATACGCCTTCAAATTCGGATAGGTGTTGGAAGGAATGGACCCATCGTTCCAAGGATCCAGGACCTTCTCGGCATACGGATCGCCCACCCGCAAACTGCCATCTACTAAATATTGGAAACTATATTCCGTACCGGGCGTCAGACCGGTGAGCCGGATCCACCAGTAATTGCCGTCCGGCGTCTTGTTCATTACAAAGTTGGTCTGCTCCTGCCAGTTGCTCCCCGGAAAATCACCGATCACCGATACGCGGTTCTTGCCCGGCGCATTCAAGACCAATACAACGGAGGTGTTGCCGGACTCATAATTGATCCCGTCCCGCACCCCGGCCGGCAAGGCCGCTACATTCGGCGCGTTGGCCACAAAGAATCGGAGCGTATCGGTTCGAGTGGTGCCGAATTGCGTGGCTTGGGCCACCACGGTCTGCGCCCCCGCCGTACTCAGCGTAGGTGTGGCCGAGATCGTATTGGCGTTGCTGACCGTTTGGATCTGCGTACCATTCAAAAACAGTCGCATGGTTTCGGCCGTGCCACTCGCAATAGCCGTTAAAGAGATCGTTTCCCCCACCTGCTTGTTGATCGGCTCGGGGATGGGAGTGTAGGTCGGCTGAAAAGGAGGTTGGGTAAATCGAGTGGCGATCGTGCTGGAATAAATCGGAATGTACATGTCGCTCCCATCCGTGTTCCGATGCACCGTACTGCCATTTCCACTCCGGAACAGGATGGCGATCCGCAAGATGGTCTCGTTGGTAGGTACCCCATAGTATTGACGGATGTTGGTGATATCGAACCGCCATTGGTTGTTTCCCAACGAGGTGGCCTGCAAGGCCGCATTGGGCTGATTGAAGGCCTGATTGAATTTCACGTACTTCCAGTCATTCGGCGCCGTACTCAAATTGGTGATCACCCCGGTGTGCACATACACATCGGAAGCCGGGGTGAAATTGAATAACCCCAGATTTCCCTTCGTGGCATCGACCGTAACGGAAATATTATCGCCCGCCTGCGGAAAAGCAGGGATCCAGCTCAATACCTGAGCACGCACAACAGACGAGACAGAAAAGAAGAGCACCAACAACGGCAATCGCATAAAAATCGTTTGACTGAAAAATGATTCACAAATCTACTGAAAATATGTACTTAATACACATTAGACCCGCAAGGCCCAAGCCAAAATGCTTGTATATTTAGAAAATTTTTTTGGCTTCCCTGTTGAAAGCTCCGGCTCATGTCCGATCCCCAAATTGAACAAACCCGTGTCTTGCTTCGGCAAGCAGCGCAATTCCCCTTGGGAAAAGAACAGGTCGATGCGCTGCGCGACGTATTACGCTTTCATGAACACCGCTATTACATATTACACGATCCATTAATAGCGGACGCGGAATACGATCTTTTGTACAAGGAGCTGGAGCGATTGGAAAAGGAAAATCCCCCGCTCGTTCGGCCCGACTCCCCCACCCAACGCGTGGCCCGCGAACTCACGTCCGAATTCCCCACCGTGAAGCACCTCGTGCCCATGCTCTCGCTGGAAAACTCCTACAATGCCGAGGACCTACTCGATTTCGACCGGAAGGCCCGGGAGCTGACCGGACTCGACACCATCGAATACTGCGTCGAACCCAAATTCGACGGCGGCAGCATTTCCCTGATCTATGAAAACGATCGGCTCACCCGCGGTGCCACCCGAGGCGACGGCGTGGAAGGCGACGATGTAACACCTAATGTGCGGCAGATCCGATCCCTCCCCCTGCACGCTTCCCTCTCCGAGCACGGCATTCAACAACTGGAGATCCGCGGTGAAGTGTTGATGGACAAAGAAAAATTCCGTCTATATAACGAAGCCCTCATGGAAGAAGGCCAACCCCCACTGGCCAATCCTCGAAACGCCGCCTCCGGCACGTTGCGATTGAAAGATCCCGCCCAAGTCGCCAAACGAAACCTCGAAGCCTTCGTTTACCACATCAGCTATTACACCCCGCTGCCCGGCAAGTCTACCCCCAACGCTTTACTCACCCACGAAGGATCCATCGAGCTATTGTGGAACCTCGGTTTCCGCAGCCCCCAACGAGAGAAACGCGTATTCCAAGGTATTCAAGGGGTAATCTACTACTGCCAGGCCTTCGAAACCGAACGTGACTCCCTGCCCTACGAGATCGATGGCATGGTCATTAAAGTAAATGAACTGTCGCTCCAGGAGAAAATGGGGATGACCTCCCACCACCCCCGCTGGGCCATCGCCTTCAAATTCAAAGCCCGCCAAGCCACCACCCAATTGGTGTCGGTCGAATTCCAGGTAGGTCGCACCGGAGCCGTCACCCCCGTGGCCAAACTCGAACCGGTTGCCATCGGAGGCGTCACCGTCAGCAGCATCTCCATTCACAACGAAGAATACATCCGCGAAAAAGATCTGCGATTGGGCGATCAAGTGCTCATCGAACGCGCCGGCGACGTCATCCCCCAGATCGTGAAATCTCTCCCCGACGCCCGAACCGGAACAGAAAAAAAGATCGTCTTCCCCCGCCAATGCCCCATCTGCCAACAAGCACTCCATAAAGAAGAAGCAGAAGCCGTCTGGCGCTGCGGCAATTGGGAATGCCCCGCGCAAGCCGTGGAACGCATCATCCACTTTGTGAGCAAAGACGCGATGGATATCCGCGGATTCGGCGAAGCCAACATCCGCAAATTCTATGAGGCCGGATTACTGCCCGACATCCCCGGCATCTATCAACTCGATTACGAAAAGATCGGCACGATGGAAGGATTCGGAAAAAAATCCATCGAGAAACTCCAACACTCCATCGAAGCCTCCAAAAAACAACCGCTGCACCGGCTGCTGTACGGACTCGGCATCCGCTTCGTGGGAGAAACCACCGCCAAAACCCTGGCACGGCAGATCACACACCCACTAGACCTAAAAGATAAATCGCTGGAAGAACTGCAACAATGGGAAGACATCGGACCTAAAGTCGGCGGCAGCATCCATCAATTCTTTCAGGAAGAAAGCAATATCCGACTGATCGAGAAATTGGAATCACTCGGACTTGCCCTGAAACAAGAAGCCAAGACCAAAACAACCGACGGCTCCCTCAGCGGAAAATCATTTCTGTTCACCGGTACCCTGCCTACCCTGAAACGCAGTGCGGCCGAAGCAATGGCAGAGGCAAAAGGCGGACAGATCCTCAGCGGCGTCAGCGCCAAACTCAACTACCTGGTCGTGGGCGAAGACGCCGGCAGCAAATTGGAAAAAGCCAAAAAGATCAATACCATCAAGATCCTGAGCGAAGCTGAATTTTTAGAACTCATCGGCTCCTGATCCATCCGGCAGACTTAACGCCCCTCCGCGAATTTTCCCCCACCCGAACAGATTTTTCTCCCCCCCTTTTTTTGTTTTCCCCCTCCCCGCCAACGCATTTTTACAACATGCGTCGTCCCTTCACGCTCCTGTTACTTTTATTCCCTTATTGGGTCTTGGCACAACGCTACGAGGTTGTCATGCAGGAGATCTTCGCAGATCCCACGCCGGCTGTGGGACTACCCCCCTTCGAATGGATCGAGCTCCGCAATCGAAGCCAAGCGCCTGTTTCGCTGCTGGGCTGGCGACTGGCAGATGCCGGAAATCAAACCAGTCCATTTCCCGCTCTCTCTTTACTGCCGGATAGTGTGCTGATCGTTTGTCCCACTTCCGCCCTTTCTTCCCTCAGCGCCTTCGGCAGATGCCTGGGCATAACAGGGTTTCCTTCGCTGGATAACGAAGGGGAAAGGCTGATGTTGAAAAATGCGGGGGGACAGATCATGCACGCAATCGAATATTCGGCGCAGTGGCATTCGACCGAATTGAAAAAAGAAGGCGGATGGTCCTTGGAGATGATCGATGCCGAACATCCCGGAACCTTTCGGATCAATTGGGGCTCTGCAACCCACCCGCAGGGTGGTACACCCGGAAAACCCAATTCCATTGCCCGTAGTTGGACCGACCTCGATCCGCCTCAATTAAATAATGTGTATGCAATCGACTCCACCCGACTGATGATTCTATGGGATGAGGCACTGGACAGCGCCGCCGTGGAACAGCCGGCCTTGTATGAATTGTCGGACGGACGCAGCATCACCGAAGTCCGCTGCCTGCCGCCTTTGTTCGATCGGATAGAATTGCGAACGGACTGGCCACTGCGAAAAGAAAAAATTTATTCCCTCCGCTTTCGGCAAATAAGCGACCTGGCCGGCAATCAAATCATCGGTAAGACAACCACGCGGATCGGACTACCCTCCGAACCGGATACGGCCGATATCCGCCTCAATGAGATCCTATTCGATCCGCCTGCGGGTGGCGTGGATTATGTAGAACACTTGAACATCGGAAAAAAGATCCTAGATCTTTCGAAGCTGTATTTGTCCGCCCGAACCGCCACGGGCAACCTGGGAAACATCGCGTCAGTCCGACAAGAACCGAGATATTTTTTCCCCAACGATCACCTGGTACTATCCTCCGACCCCAAAGCCTTGGAGCGACATTATTTTGTACAGCAACCCGATTGGGTGATCGAGACAAGGTCACTGCCGGCGCTACCCGATGCCACCGGAAATCTGGTGATACTGAATGCACAGGGCAAAGCGATCGAGGAGATGATGTACTGGGACGATTGGCATTTTCCACTGCTGCGTTCGAAAACGGGCGTAGCCCTGGAGCGGATCGATCCGCAAGGAAAAACACAGGATCGAAATAACTGGCAATCGGCCGCCGGCACCGTGGGGTACGGAACACCGACCCGGCGCAATTCACAATACCGGCAGTTTGCCTCCGATCAAGCCCTCGAATTATCTTCCTCTATCCTATCTCCCGATGGCGACGGAAGGGATGATGTGCTGCAGATCCGAATGCGAAGTGATGAGCCCGCCAACCGCCTTCGACTCCGGATCTTTCAGGCTAACGGCGTATGGGTGCGCGACCTGGCTTCCGGAACCCTGGCCGGTACCGAGGCAGTGTTTAGCTGGAATGGGTTGGATGAAAAAGGGGGAGGGCTGCCATCGGGACAATACATCTTATTGGCCGAATGGAATGACAAACGTGGCAAACAAACTCGGGAGAAAAGGGTGCTGACCTTGGTGAATACCCGTTGATCAAGTCAGCTCGATATCAAAATTGACCAGCTCCTTGAATTGACGGATGCGGTTCTGAATATCATGGGAATTGATCTCTTTGAGGCGGGTGGGACCAAATTTCTCGACACAGAAACTGGCCATGGCCGAACCCACGATGATCGCACGCTTCATATTCTCGAAAGAGATATCACCGGTCTTGGCCAAATACCCAATGAATCCACCGGCGAACGAATCGCCTGCACCCGTTGGATCGAATACATCCTCCAGCGGCAATGCAGCGGAGTAGAAGACCTGATCCTCATGGAACAATAACGCGCCGTGCTCGCCTTTTTTGATGATCAAGTATTTGGGGGCCATTTGACGAATAGCCTTGGCCGCTTTTACCAGCGAATATTCGCCGGTCAGTTGGCGAGCCTCCTCATCATTTACCAACAGCAGATCGATGTAGCGAAGTACGATCTTCAATTCATTCATGGCCGTGTTCATCCAGAAATTCATGGTATCGAGCACGATGAGTTTGGGACGCTGCTTCAGTTCCTGGATCACGTTCAATTGTAATTTAGGCATGATGTTCCCCAGCATCAGAAACTCCGCCCCTTGATAACCGTCGGGGATATGGGGATCGAAATCGGCCAGCACGTTCAGGTCGGTCACCAGCGTATCGCGGCTGTTCATGTCATTGTGGTACTTGCCGCTCCAGAAAAAGGATTTCTTATCGGTGCGGACATCCACCCCGTCCAGATGCACCCCACGGCTGCGCAATTCCTCCATCTCGGATTCCGGAAAATCATTTCCCACAATGGAGATCTGCTTCACGGGCTGTACGAAATGACTGGCGGCATAGGCCACATAAATACCGGAGCCGCCAATGATCTGATCGACTTTTCCGAACGGAGTTTCAATCGCATCAAAGGCCATGGTGCCAACAGAAATAAGGGACATAACGTAGGATTAGGTGAATAAGCGCGGCAAACCTACAGAAATAATCTTTCATATTTGGCCCAACCGCCCGTCCCCACGAGGTTTCCTATCTTTGAGAGATGAAAAAGACCGAACGGAAGAAAGCATCGAAAAAAGGCCTGATCCTGCAACGAGCAGCCACGATGTTCCGCGAGCGCGGATTCGCCGCCTCCTCCATGCGCGACCTGGCCGAAACCGTAGGGATCGAAGCCGCCAGTCTGTACAACCACATCCGCTCCAAGAACGAGATCCTGGAAGCCATCTGTTTTGAGGTGGCCAACCTGTTCAATGAAAAATTACAGGAGATCGAATCCAATCGCCAAAGCTCCATCAATAAGATCGAATCGATCCTTCGTTTTCACATTGAACAAATGATCGACAACTATGAGAAAGTGATCGTGACCGATCGTGAGTGGCGCCACCTCGATGAGCCGTATCGGACCAATTTCCAGAGCCAGCGACGCAGCTACCGCAAACGGTTTGCAGCCATCATCGAGGACGGAATCCTGAAAGGAGAGATCCGTCGCATCGACGCCCCCACCGCCGTATTGGTCATGCTGCATGCCGTCAACGGCATCGAATCCTGGCACCGCAGTCAGGCTAAGATCGGCGGCGACGAATTGTCGAACAACATGATCCGGATCCTTATTGACGGGCTTCGTAAATCCTCCTGATGTCTTCCTCCTTTCACGCACTGACCATTCGCTCCATTCAAGCGGAAACCCCCGATTGCCTCTCCTTGCAAATTGATGTTCCGAAGGAGCTGCAAGATTCCTTTAATTATTTACCCGGACAATACCTGACCTTCCGCGCCGGCATCGAAGGAGAAGAGATCCGTCGCTCCTACTCCCTCTGCAGCGCGCCGCACGAGAACAAATGGACCGTCGCCATCAAAAAGATTGAAGGCGGAAAATTTTCCAACTACGCCCATCATCAACTAAAAAAAGGCGATCGCCTCGACGTCATGCCTCCGATGGGTAAGTTTCATCCCACCCTTCAACCAACGCATCACAAACATTATCTGGCCATTGCTGCCGGTAGCGGCATCACGCCCGTCCTCTCCATTCTCAAATCGGTACTGCACACCGAACCCAACAGCCAATTCACGTTGGTCTATGGTAACCGCGACCGCCAATCCATCATCTTCTTCGAAGAGCTCGAAGGATGGAAGAACAAGTTCCTCGGTCGACTACAGATCATTCACGTGCTCAGCCGCGAACGCACCGACAGCGAGATCAACCAAGGCCGCATCGATGCCGACAAATTGAACCGACTGGGATCGTTGATCGATTACCGCACCGTGAGTGAATGTTATCTCTGCGGCCCGGAAGCGATGATCGAAACCGCTCGCAACACCTTACCCAACCTTGGTATTCCGGCCACACAGATCCATTTTGAACTCTTTACCACCGCCGCCCAGCAACAAAAAGCAAAACAGACCCGGCCGGTTGCCGACGCCCCTGCCGGACCACAAAGTGTGGTGACCCTTCGGGTCGATGGCAGAGCCGTCGATGTATCCATCCCCCAAAACGGCGATCAAACCATCCTCGACGCGGCCCTGAACCAAGGGGCCGACCTGCCATACGCCTGCAAAGGAGGTATGTGCTGCACCTGCAAGGCCAAACTCGTGGAAGGACAGGTAAAAATGGAGGTGAACTGGGGATTGGAGGAGGATGAAATCCGCCAAGGCTATATCCTCACCTGCCAGTCCATCCCCACCAGCGAAAAATTAGTGGTGGATTTTGATGCCAAATGACCCCAAAGGGCTCCACAAATTTCCAAACAGCTGTTCGGATTGATTAAATTTGCCCTGCAAATCATTCCTATGTCCGTTCACGACCTCGAGAAAGTTTTTCAGGAAAAGATCGACAGCGAGACCAAGATCGAGCCGCTCGACTGGATGCCGGAGGCTTATCGAAAGACCAACATCCGCCAGATCAGTCAGCACGCCCACAGCGAAATCGTGGGTATGCTGCCCGAAGGCAATTGGATCTCCCGTGCGCCTTCACTCAAGCGCAAGGCCATTCTGCTAGCCAAGGTACAGGATGAAGCCGGTCACGGTCTCTACCTTTACTCGGCCTGCGAAACACTGGGCATTTCCCGGGAAGAAACCATCAACGACTTGCACAGTGGTCGCGCGAAATACTCCTCCATCTTCAATTATCCCACGCTTACCTGGGCCGATATCGGTGCCGTTGGTTGGCTGGTGGATGGCGCCGCCATCATGAATCAGGTTATGCTGACGCGTACGTCGTACGGCCCCTACGCCCGCGCCATGGTTCGCATCTGCAAAGAAGAAAGTTTTCATCAGCGGCAGGGATTTGAATCACTGCTGGTCTTGTCGAAAGGTTCGCCCGAACAACAAGCCATGTGTCAGGATGCCATCAACCGTTGGTGGTGGCCGGCGTTGATGATGTTTGGTCCGCGTGACTCCGAAAGCACCAACAGCGACCAAAGCATGAAGTGGAAGATCAAACGAAAGACCAACGATGAATTGCGCCAGCAATTCGTGGATATGTGCGTAGAGCAAGTGAAGTTGTTGGGCATGACCCTTCCCGATCCGAACCTGAAATGGAATGCCGAGCGGAATCACTATGATTTCGGGGAGATCGACTGGAATGAATTCTGGCAAGTGGTAAAAGGAAACGGCCCTTGCAACAAAGAACGACTGCAAGCCCGCAAACAGGCTTGGGAAGAAGGCGCCTGGGTTCGCGAAGCCGCCGCCGCCCATGCCGCAAAAAAACAAAAACGCACGGCCGCCCACGCCGCCTAAACAAAGGATATGAATACATCTATCCGTCGGTTTTTTTATGGTGATATACCCGGACAAGAATCGGGTGGCACGCCCGCGCCGGAGGGACCAAAAAACGATTGGCCGCTCTGGGAAGTTTTCATCCGCAGCAAACAGGGGCTTGACCATAAACACGTCGGCAGCCTGCACGCCACCGATGCCCAAATGGCCATCGAGAATGCCCGAGATGTGTATACCCGTCGGCAAGAAGGCGTCAGCATCTGGGTGGTGAAAAGCCAAGACATCCACGCCTCCCGCCCCGAAGAAGCCGGTGAACTCTATGATCCGGCAGCCGACAAGATCTATCGTCACCCCACTTTTTACGATCTCCCCGACGCCATCAGTCACATGTAACCCAACGTGAAGGCAACACTCGATTATATTTTGCACCTGGCCGACAATGCGCTCATTCTGGGGCAACGCAATGCGGAATGGTGCGGACACGGTCCCGTACTCGAACAAGACATCGCCATCTCCAATATCTCGCTGGACCTCATCGGTCAGGCCCGCAGCTTTTATCAATACGCCGCTGAACTACAAGGCAACGGATCTACCGAGGACACCTTGGCCTACCTGCGCCACGAGCGGCAATTCCGCAACATCCTGCTGCTAGAACAACCCAAGAGCGATTGGGCCTACACCACATTGCGACAGTTTTTTTTCAGCGCCTTCCAACAATTGTTATTCCAACAGTTGAGCACGCAGGCAGATGAACGGATCGGCGCCATCGCCGAAAAAAGCCTGAAAGAGGTCAACTACCATCTACGGTGGAGCAGCGAGTGGGTCGTTCGCTTAGGAGATGGTACGGAAGAAAGTCGCCGACGCCTGCAACAAGCGTTGGACGACAGCTGGCCATTCGTGAACGAAATGTTTCAAGCGGAAAACTTTGAGCTCGAGTCGGGTGTACGCGTAGAGGAATTACAAGCCGCGTGGACCGAAAAAGTCAAAGCCTGCTTAGCGGAAGCGGGAATGGAGATGCCGGTCACCTCCCTCACCCGCCACGGCGGAAAAAAAGGAATACACAGTGAACACCTGGGATATATACTCGCCGAGATGCAATACTTGCAACGAAGCTATCCCGGCTGTGAATGGTAAGTGGCCCCATGACTGCAACCATCGATTCCATTTATGAAGTATTGGGACGGGTCGCCGACCCCGAAGTACCCGTACTCACGATCCTCGACCTGGGCATTGTCCGCAACGTAGAGATACAGGATGATCAGGTTGTGATCATCATCACGTCCACCTACACGGGTTGTCCAGCGATGGACATGATCGCCGCGCAGATCCGAATGGAAATGGCAGCAGCCGGCTATGCATCGGTGAAAATCGAGCAATCGATCCGGCCGGCCTGGACCACCGAGT
>SXGQ01544650.1_pt1 | contig 29484 bp, 18 predicted proteins | sample 3178371 | NCBI WGS metagenome assembly SXGQ01 (sample SAMN11356859, study PRJNA531348) | freshwater metagenome | isolation source: freshwater sample F1-20 | place: China: Fuxian Lake, Yuxi | collected 2017-12-25 | reverse complement strand
GGATTGAACGCTTTGCCGCCCTTGTCGCTTCTGCCGAGCGTGAGCGATTAACTGATGCGGCAATGAAAGCCGCTGAAAAAGCAGTTGATGTGGCTATTGCGCTAGAGCGTGAGGCGTGTGCAAAGGTGTGTGACGTAATTGCTCAAAAAATGGATGATGGAGGTGAAGGGCCAACTGGAAATATTGGTTGGGTAATTGATTGTGCCGAAGCCATCCGAGCAAGGGGACAAGCATGAGTTACATCGTAGCTTCTCTGCCGCCCATCAAATGTTTTGTCCGTAAAGAGTTTCTTTACAACTTTCAAAAGGGTCACGGCGAACTTGAACCTGCGGTTTGGGTGAGCCTTAAAGCTTTGCGTGGTCAGGTGTTTCGCATTGAGTCTTTGCTCCCTGCGTATGGTGCGCTGTACGACAAGCTTCCAATCCACGCCTATGTGTGGCAAGCAGAGCATGGCGATCTGCCAGTTGATACGCTTCAGCTTTGGGACTGCATGGGCTATCAGTTCACAATCATTGAGAAGATTGGCTTGCGCAACTTAGGGGTGAAGTTTTTGGGCAAAGACAAAGAGTGGCACTTTGGGCGCTATCTGTTTACTGTGGACTTCTGTGCTGACGGCATGGACTTGGACACGGGCTTTACTGAGCAGGCCGAGGAGCACAAGTCTTTCAACTGGATTGCGCTTGACAACGGCCAGTTTGCTTGCCAACCGAACAATCGTTGCCTGTGGTACGACCAAAGCCTGATCCCTGCTGAGACAAAGTTTCCTGACTTCCAAGCCGCGCAGAATCGTTGGACGGTTGACGGCACCCGCAAATGGTCGGCAGGCGACGATTGGTTTTATGACATCAAGGAGAAGAACAGTTGACCAAACCATACGACAAAATAATAACCATTGACTTCGAAACCTACTGGGATACCAAAGAAGGTTACACACTTAGCAAGATGACAACAGAGGAGTACATACGCCATGATAAATTCAGAGCGTTCGGAGCTTGCGTCCATGTATACGGAAGCGATGAACCAATTAGATGGGTTAGCGCAGAAGGACTACGTGAGTACTTTTCTGGAGTCGATTGGGGACGAACCGCAGTACTTGCACACAACGCACAGTTCGATGTATCCATTATGGAGTGGGTCTACGCTGCACATCCAGCCTTCATCTTTGACACCCTATCAATGGCGCGAGCTCTCAGAGGCGTTACGGTTGGCAACCGTCTCATCGACCTTGCGCACGATTTTGGTCTTCCCCCCAAAGGGACTGCCGTATACAGTACCAATGGTGTGGCCGAGCTGGACAAGGTCTTGGAATCTGAGTTATCAGACTATTGCAAACACGACGTATATCTATGCGAAAGAATCTTTGAGCGCTTGGTCAAAGGCTACCCAGCCAAGGAGCTACGACTCATCGACATGACACTCAAGATGTACACGCGTGCATGCTTTGTACTTGACCCCAACATGCTTGTGGACGCACTACTAGAAGAGAGAGAAACCCGTGAAGAACTACTGCAAAGGCTTAGCGTGGACGAAACTGCGCTCGCGTCGAACCCTCAGTTTGCTGCCGTACTTGAGAAACTCGGTGTTGCTGCGCCAACCAAGGTTAGTAAGACCACAGGCAAAGAGACACTCGCGCTTGCTAAAAACGATGCGCTTTTCCAAGCGTTACTCAACGGTGAACGTGAAGACGTTGCCCTACTTTGTGAAGCGCGTCTTCGGGTTAAATCGACCACTGAGAGAACACGCGCACAGCGATTCCTCGACATCAGCCAAAGGGGTGCGCTCCCAGTACCGCTCTCGTATTATGGGGCGCAGACTGGCAGGTGGACGGCAAGCAAGGGTTCGGCCATCAACATGCAGAACCTCAAGCGAGGATCGTTCCTACGCAAAGCGATTATGGCTCCCCAAGGCCACCAACTCGTCGTCGGAGATCTCTCGCAGATTGAGCCGCGAGTTCTCGCGTGGCTTTCTGATTACACAGATATGCTTGACATCTTCAGGGCTGGAGGCGACCCTTATGCCGCGTTCGGTGCGCAGATGTTCAACATACCCAACCTCACCAAAGAGTCGCACCCTGACCTACGGCAGTCGGCAAAGAGCGCGTTGCTTGGGTGCGGATACGGGCTCGGTTGGAAATCCTTTGCGTCGCAACTGCTTGTCGGCTTCCTTGGTGCGCCACCTCAACGGTACGATCTCGCCTTTGCCAAGAAGCTGGGGGTCACGCAACAAGACGCCATAAAGTTTTTAAACTGGGAAGTCAACGCCGAGAAGCTTCTTGCTGTACCGCACACTTGCACGACCAGAGAGCTGGTCATCCACTGCCTAGCATCCAAGGCCATCATCGACAAGTACAGGGCTACGGCGACACCTGTGGTGGACTTTTGGGATCTGAACACAGAACTGATTAACGAGTCGCTCTACAAGGGCAAAGAATACAAACACAAGTGCCTGATATACCGCAGGGGCGAGATTGAGTTGCCCTCGGGCATGAAATTGCTGTACCCACAACTGAACGTGAGGCGCTACACAGAGGAGGGGAGCGACCGCGAGAAAATAGAATGGACGTACGGCGAAAATGAGACTAAGATATATGCAGGGAAAATAACCAACAACGTCACGCAGGGCGTAGCGAGATGCGTGATGACTGATGGGATGATACGTACTGCAAAGAGATACTTTGTGGCGGGAACAGTGCACGACGAGCAGATCGTTGTGGTTCCTGACGCAGAGGTGGAGGAAGCCAAGACTTGGGTCTTGGCTCAAATGACCGTGGAGCCGCCCTATATGCCGGGCATTCCACTAGACGCTGACGGTGGCGCACACCGTCGTTATGGACTAGCAAAAAACTAAGGAGAAGCGTATTGAGGATACCTACAAAAATGAGAGTCGGCAGGAAGTGGTACAGCGTGGAGGTGGTGGAAGCCATGCTCCACCGCAAAGACATGGGGCGTACGTTCTATCCCGAACAGTGCATACGCCTTGGCCGTCTGAGCAAAGACACAGGCCGTAAATTTAGCAAAGACGAGATGGTTGACACCTTTTGGCACGAGGTTGTTCACGCCATACTGGAGGACATGGGACAACACGCGCTTAACAACAACGAAGCGTTCGTTACCCAGTTTGCCAATCGACTAACCGTAGCAATCAGAACAGCGAAGTTCGAATGAAAAAACCAGCATGGTCACACAGCAGTCTCAAAGATTTTGAAGGCTGCCAGCGCAGGTATCACGAGGTCAAGGTCTTGAAGAAGTATCCCTTCCAAGAGACTGAAGCCACGCGGTACGGCAATCAGGTACACGAGGCGATTGAACACTACATCAAAGATCAAAAGCCTATACCGCCTGAGTATGCACAGTTTCAGCCTGTCGTGGACGCCATGCTGGGCAAATCAGGCCGAGCATATGCTGAGTATGAAATGGCGTTAACCACTGATCTCAAACCCACCAACTGGAAGGCTCCTGACGTTTGGGTGCGCGGCATTGCCGACATCCTTATCATCAACGACGAGAACCTGACAGCGTGGGTGGGAGATTGGAAAACAGGCAACAACAAGTACCCAGATAGAGATCAGCTTGTGCTCATGTCGCTGATGGTGTTTGCGCACTTTCCGCACATACGCAAGGTTAACTCTGCGTTGCTGTTCATTGTTAAAAATGATATGGTCAAGATGCAAATGTCGCGTGACCAAATCGAGCAGTTTTGGTGGGACTATCGTGAACGCACAGCACGTCTTGAGGCGTGCTTTGCCAACGACGTATGGAACCCCAATCAAACCCCACTGTGCGGATGGTGTCAGGTCACCGGATGCGAGTTCAACCCTAAACACTAGGAGGAAATAATGACACAAGTAAACGGCAAGCGTGACTACAAACACGCATACAAACTGCAAAAGAAAACGGGTGAGACAGCCGATCAAGTTGAAAGGCAACGCGCTCGTAGAGCCTACGACAAGAAAGGTATCGACAGAGCAGGCAAGGACATTGACCACATCAAGCCCTTACGTGCCGGAGGCAAGTCAACCACTGGCAACACACGCCTGCGTAGTAAGAGCGCAAATCAAAGCGACAACGGAAAATAAAAACTTGGAGAAGCAATGGAAATCATAGAAGACAAAGCACTTATCTTACGCACCAGAGACCCCAACAAATACGCCATCATTCCTAAAAGCAAGACCATGCCTCGTGCAGACGGAGGCTACGATGTTGCTGTGTACTGGGGTCTGGATGAAGCGCGGGTCTTGCGTAACTTAGGTGTTAAAAACGTACCATCGCCGATCACTCGGCGCTACGAATGGCCGGGGCGCTACAAGCCCATGAGTCATCAGATTGACACGTCAGCGTTCCTCACGCTGTACAGAAGAGCCTTTGTGTTCTCAGAACCAGGCACTGGCAAGACACTCTCCGCGCTGTGGGCGGCTGATTATCTGATGAATCTTAAGAAAGTGCGCAGGGTCTTAATACTGTGCCCCTTGTCAATCATGCACAGCGCATGGATGGGAGACATCAACAACAGCATCATCCATCGCTCTGCCGTTATCGCGCACCATCCTCAAGCTAGTCGGCGCATTGAGATGATTCAAAGAGACTACGAGATTGTCATCACAAACTACGAAGGGCTGAACCTTATTGCAGAAGAAGTGCGCAACGATGGGCGCTTTGACTTGGTGATCGTGGATGAAGCCAACGCATACAAGACCATCACCACGCGCCGGTGGAAAGCCCTCAACTCCATCCTCACACCCAGCACGTACCTGTGGATGATGACGGGCACGCCCGCATCGCAGTCGCCTGTGGATGCGTACGGCCTAGCCAAGCTAGTCAACCCCGACGGCGTGCCTAGATTCTTTACAGCATGGCGCGATCAAGTAATGCTCAAGCAAACTTTGTTTAAATGGGTGCCCAAGCCTGACGCCAAAGACAAGGTACACGAAGCGCTACAGCCAGCCATTCGCTACACCAAAGCGCAGTGTCTCGACCTACCCCCTGTCATTACCATGACGCGTGAGGTGCAGTTGACCCCACAGCAGGCCAAGTACTACAGCATGCTTAAAGACCGCATGCTGGTGCAAGCCGCAGGCGAGACCATCACAGCAGTAAACGCTGCAGCCGGTGTGAGTAAGCTCTTGCAGATCAGTTGTGGTGCGGCCTACACAGACGACAAAGAAGTGGTTGAGTTTGACTCTGCGCCTCGGTTGGCTGTGCTGGAGGAGATACTGGAGGAGACGGATCGCAAGGTCATCATCTTCGCCTTGTTCCGTAGCACCATTGACACCATCAGCACATACCTCACCAAGAAAGGTATTGACACTGAGTGCATCCATGGCGACGTAACACCTAGCAAGCGTGGGCAAACAATCAATCGGTTTCAGACGGAGGCAAACCCACGAGTGCTTGTAATGCAGCCTGCGGCTTCGGCTCACGGCATCACGCTGACTGCCGCCGACACTGTGGTGTTCTATGGGCCACTGATGAGCGTGGAGCAGTACATCCAATGCTGTGCCCGTGCTGACCGCAAGGGACAAGACTCAGACAAAGTGACTGTGATTCACATTCAGGGTAGCCCGATTGAGAAGCGCATGTTTCAAGCCTTGGCAGGGAAAGTTAGCGATAACTCACTCCTAACCAAGATGTTCGACACTGAAATTAAATCTTGAAAGGGGGTTGAAATGATTTAAATTACGTGTAAACTGTCCAACCTTAGACATCATAACAACAGGAGAAGCAATGGAAGTAGAACCGATACCGCTGGATAAGCTTGTAAAAATTTATCGCAAGCTTCGCACACGCATGACCGAGTTGACCCAAGCGTACGACACACAAGCTGAAGTACTCAAGGCGCAACAAGACGAGATCAAGAATGCGATCAAAGAGCAGATGAAGGCGCTGGGCGTCACATCTGTACGCACTACCGAGGGCACGGCAGTCATGTCCGTGAAAACTCGCTACAACACACAGGACTGGGACTCGTTCAAGAAGTTTCTGATTGAGCACGAGGCCATTGACTTGCTTGAGAAGCGCATCGCGCAACTCAACATGGCGCAGTTCTTGGAAGAAAACCCCGGGGTCGTACCGCCCGGACTCAACTCAGCATCTGAGTATGACATCTCTGTACGCAAACCAACTTAAACGGAAAACTTTATGAGTAATATTAAAATGTTTAGTGATTCAAACGTACCCGCTTTTGCTAAGAACGCGGTGTTATCTGCAACCACTTTGGCTTTGGCGGGCGGTGTGCCCGCTGGTGCAGGCATCAAGCGCGTGTCCATCAAGGGTGGCGTGTTCCGATTGCTTGCGGGAGGCAAAGAGATTGCCGCCATCGACGAGCGCTTCTTGGACGTGATCGTTGTTAAAGCCGCCCCCAAGGTCAGCCGTATTTTCTACGCAGGATCGTACGACAAAGACGCGGCTGCAGCCGCCCCTGACTGCACCTCGGGTGACGGTGAGAAGCCTGATGCAGGCGTGAGAAGCCCGCAGGCTTCTAGCTGTGCACAGTGCCCTCAAAACATCGCAGGGTCAGGCAACGGTAACAGCCGTGCTTGCCGCTACCAACAGCGCTTGGCTGTGGTGCTGGCCAATAACCCTGACGGTGATGTGATGCAGGTCACCCTGCCCGCTACATCCATCTTTGGTAAGGAAGAAGGTGAGAAGCGCCCCTTGCAGGCATACGCCCGTTACATGGCCGCGCAAACCCCTCCAGTTAACTTGGACGCCATTGTCACGCGCATGAAGTTTGATACCAAGGCGGAGTCGCCCAAGCTTCTCTTCGCACCTGTGCGTTGGCTGACTGACGATGAGTACGAGAGTGTGCAAGCACAAGGCGCATCCAAGGACGCTGAAAGAGCTGTGGCGGCTACCCCTGCCGCTATAGATGGTGTTGTAGTCCCTGCACCTTTGGCTATTGAAGGTAAGCGCCCTGCCACTAAACCCATGGGGGCGATGCTCGATGAAGACGAGGCCGAGGCTATGGCTGAGACCAAAGCCGCCAAGTCCAAGAAAGCCAAGGCCGCTGAGGTAGAAGCTGAAGAGGAACCCGAAGTTCGCAAAGCCCCTGCCAAGACAGAATCCGCCCCAGCTAAGAAGAACAAGCTGGCCGACATCGTTGCTGATTGGGACGATGAGTAACTAAATCGGGGGGAACGCTGTGCAAAGGCTTTTCTAGCTTGCAGACGAGCAGTTAGTACCCCCACCTAAACCACTATGGCTTACTCACAAAAAATCATTGACGAAGTAGCGAAGACCCCCAAGTCTCTGGGCAACCAGCTTGGGCGTTGGGCAATCCATCTTGACTTCCCCGTCACGAAGATTGCCTACTCGCTTGGCGTCTCTCGACAGACTGTCTACAACTGGTTCACAGGCACGGAAGTGTTTGTGGCCTATCGTGACCGCGTCGAATTCTTAACTCACATAATGAAGACCTCTCACTCAGCAGAAGAGGCATGGAGAAAAATATGTACGGAATACAACCTCGATCCCTCACCACGCAAGAGCTGATTCGCTTTAGCGCCGAACTTATTGAGCTTGATACAGGACTACCCAAAGACTGGCAGTTAGAAGTGTTGCGTCGCCTAACAGTGATGGCTCCTCCTGACGACGCCTCAACTTCCAACTCACGCCAACTCGAACTTTTTTAAGCACAGGGGCATCAATGAATCCGCTTGAGTTTTTAGCGGCTGTTCTACCACCGCCAGAATTTGGCCGGTACTGTGTGGCTGAGCTTTCGAGAGTGAAAGAGCATGTCTTTGTTGACTCGCTCGATCAAACTACAGCGCCAACAACCCGTTGGCTCAATGACAAGTGCGATGTCTATTTTGCTTTGGCTACCTTTGGCAAAGAAGATAACCGCTTGGCTACTAACGCACGCTACGTGAAATCGTTGTTTATCGACATGGACGGCTACGCCTCAAAGAAAGATGCGGCGCAGGCGCTCAACTCGTTCTTAGACAAGACAGGCATGGATGCGTTTGGCACGCCTTATGTGGTGGCGTCTGGTGGCGGTTTGCACTGCTACTGGCCGTTCACCGAGGCTGTGCCTGTGGAGTCTTGGAAACCTGTGGCTGAGAACTTTAAACGCCTGTGCAAACAGGAGAGCTTGGCCATTGACATGTCCGTGACGGCAGATGCCGCCCGAGTCTTACGTGTGCCCGGCACAACCAACTTTAAAAAGAAGTACCCAACGCCGCGTCCTGTGCGCCTACTGGCGCAAGGCAGTACGATCAGCTTTGATGCGGTGGCCACGTTCATTAGAGACAAGCTCATGGGCACGGTCTATGCCGCCCAGCCTGCACCCAAACTGTCGTTGGCAGGCAAACGTCCTACGGCTTTGGTTGCTGCAGCCCCTGTGGTAGTGCCAACAGCCAGTGTCAAACTCTTTGAAAACAGCATTACCAAGTTCAAACCTATTTGGTTGGCTACGCAAAACAATCAAGGATGCAGACAACTGGCGCACTACGTTGAGCATGCAACAGAAGAAGGCATGGAGCCTATTTGGAGAGGTTTGCTGTCATGGACTAAGGTGTGTGAAGACGGGAACAAGGCGGCGGTGTGGCTTAGTAAGATGCACCCGTACGAGCCCGAGCGCATGAACCAAAAGCTGCAGAGCATCAAGGGGCCCTACCCCTGCGTCAAGATGGACAGCGAGAACCCCGGCGTTTGCCAAACATGCACGCACTGGGGCAAGGTCACCAACCCGTTGGTGCTAGGCCGCGAGATAGCGGTAGAAGTAGAAGAGAAAGAAATTGAAGTCAAACTTTCAAGTGAAAGCACAGTCACAGAAAAAGAGACTATCAAGGTCATGCGCCCAACACCACCACGGGGTTACTCCTACGGGGCTAACGGGGGCACGTTTGTAGAGCAAACCATTGAAAACGAGGAGGGCGTTAAAACAAAAAAGCAAGTGATGTTGTTGCCGTACGAACTGTTTGTAGTAGACATACTTAACAGCAACAACGACCACACAGTTCACATGATTGCATTAAAGCCCGAAGGGGCGGTGAACGTGGTCATGCCGCAAAGGGCGGTAGTCGGTAAAGACGAAGCAGTAAAGGCGCTTGCAAGCCAAAACATCGTAGCGGCGTTTGGCGCAGGCAATGACAAAAACCTATCTCAATACATAAGGGCATGTGTGGAACACGCTAGTACAAACAAACCTGCAATTAAAGTACCTGACAGCTACGGCTGGCAGGCAGACAATACGTATGTGTACGCAGGACGCATATTCAGCAAAGGCAAACCGCCCGTCAAGGTGCCCATGCCGGGTCTGGAAAACATCACCGCTAACACAGAGCCTAAAGGCTCTATCGACGCTTGGCGCGCCTTCATTAACATGTTGATCACCAAGAAGATGTGGGGGCACATTGCCGTTATCCTTGCCGGTGCTGGAGCGCCTTTCATGCGCTATACAGGCATCTATGGGATGACGTACCACTGCGCCAGCACTGAGTCCGGTACGGGCAAGACGCTATCGCTAGAAGCGGCGGCTTCTGTGTGGGGGCATCCCACGCACTACCGCACAGGCAAGAGCACATCGCCCGTTGCCATGCAACAACGCCTTGGGCTTTTAAACAACCATCCGCTTATCACGGATGAGATCACGGCCAAGAACCGCAAAGACTTTGAGTGGCTACCTGAGTTTTTGCTTGACATGACCGAGGGGCGCGGCAAGGAGCGTATGGAGTCTGGCACCAACAAAGAGCGCCTAAACTTGTCTACGTGGATGACCACTTGTTTGTTGTCGTCTAACACACACGTTGTGGACTACTTGACAGGCGGTCGTGACCACTCATCAGAAGGCGAGCTTCGCCGTCTGCTTGAGTTTACGTTTGAAGAAGAGCTTGAGTGGACGCCGCATGAGATTGAGATCATCAAGTCTTTGCAACACAACTATGGCGTTGCGGGGTACAAGCAGGTGGAGTACATGGTCGAGCACCAAGACGAGTTCCCCACAGCAGTACGCGAAACCGTTGCAGCCATGTACGTGGAGTTCAACGCTACCAATGATGAGCGCTTTTGGATGGCGGGTGTAGGCACGGCAGTGCATGCGCGCAACGTCTTTAAAGATGCAGGCATTGTGGACATACCCTTGCGCCCTATATTGAACGCGTTTAAAAAGGTGGTCGACACCATGCGCATCAGTATGAAGAACAGCGTGCGTACCGCAGAAGATGTGCTAAACGCCTACACCCGTGAGAGCTACGGCAGCTTTGTTGTGGTGCGTCCAAGCGAAGGCGGTTTGTTGGCCGAACTTGGTAGCGGTCAAGTAATTGACCAGACCATCACACGCAACAAAATTCTTGGGCGGGTGGAGCACGGCATTACCAAGGGCTTTGTCGACTACTTCATTGAGGAGCAACTGCTTAAGTCTTACTGCGCTTCTACAAGTTTTGGCTATGCGTCGTTTAAGCGTCAGCTTGAGGATACGTTTACAGTCGAGTACTTGAAGAAAAACATGACGGGCAAAACCAAAGGCCCCCCAATGCGCGTGGCTGTGATGCGCGTCAGGCGCAAGATGGACGAAGTCGATGAAACATTCGCTAATACGGTTCCCGTGGACGGAGATTGAAAAAGGGCAGGGGTTTTTTATCCCCTGCCTTGACTCCGACATGATCCGAGAAATAGGCTTGAAGAAAGCCACACTTAGTAGAGTGCTAGACGCCCGCGCTAAAACGGGCGTCTATCAAGGCATGACCGGCGTTATGTTCTACCGGAAGCCTCAATCCGTTTCATAGCCGCTTCAAACTTCTCTGACAGGGCTTGACGGGCTTCGTCTAGCTTATCTATGCGTACACGCTTTTCCGCAGCGGTCATTTTCTCCAGACCCGTAATACGTTCCTCATCTGAGCGCAAACGCCCCATCTGAGTCTTGTATTGGTTGGCCACTCTTGCCGCCACAATTTGGGTACGGTTGTCTTCCAAGAACTCTCTGGCTTCCTCCACACGCCCTTGCTTAAGCATGCTGTCGTATGAGTTCTTGGCTTGCGTAGACTCGTTAGCCATGCGGTACATTACGTCTGCGTCTGCGCCACCAAATTTCTTTTGGAACGAGCTACCAATGAACGGCAAGTCTGTAATGCGCTTCTCAGGTGCTTCGCCCTTGCTTTCCTTGCGGAACAAACCGTTAGCCGCGCCCATGACAATCAAAGGCAACTGACCAAAGTAACCCGACGCCAAGTGCTCAATCTGCACAGGAGAAAAGAACGGGAACGCCTTACTCATAGCCTTGGCCGCTTCCGTTGTAGCTGCTCCAAAACGTTCGTGCGGCGTCTTTTCCAGCATACGCTCGGATTCAATGTTGTTGCCGCTAAAGAAGTTCTTATTGCTGTAAACCTCAAACGCAGGCTTAATAACCTGCGGCACAAACTTGGACGAGTAGCCCGGCACGGACTGCAAGAACATGTCTCGCAGTGCTTGGAACTGCTGCGCACCATCGGTCTCAGCTTTCATAGCGTCAACCGCGGCAACCGCTAGTGAGAAGAACCAGCCCGCCTCGTATGGGATAGGCAACTTAAATGGTTCATCGACGCCCGGAATAGGGATAAAGAAGTTGCTGTACTTGTCCTTTGGCTTGGCTCGCTTGAAGTACTCATCGTCCTCCATAGCCATAGCGTAGACTACGCCGACAGCCACCAACATCATGGCGTTGTTAAAGAACTTCTGTTTAATCTTCTGCTGTTCTTCAAACGGCATCTGACCTGTGGCGGCTTTGTACAACACGTTTAAGCCTTGGATCTGCGCGTTAAAGAACGGGATCAGACGGCTGGCGTACTGCACAGTAGGCGACAAACCACGCTTGTAAAAGTTCATTGACTCCATCGTGGCCATGTCAGCCTCGACTTCAGACAACCCGTTCTTACGGGCGTTTTCATACACCAGCGCACGGGTGGCAGCATCGGCACGCATCGCGGCTCTGTCAAGCCCGGCAAACAACTGGTCAACAGCACCTTGTTGGTTACCCGCCAACTGGAGCGCCATCTTAGCAATGTCGTCTGGATCGCCTGTGAAAATACCGCTTTGGACTAAGCCACGCTTAATAAGTTCTTCGCCTGCCGCGCTATTACCCCGAGACATTCGCACAAACTCACGCCCAGCTTTAGCCACTGCTGTAAGAGGCCCGTAGTTCAGACCGCCCGTAAACGATGCGGCCATTGGGTCACGAACCAACTGACGCAAGATGTAGATTGGCATCCGAGTAACGCCAGCGCGTAGGATGTCACCAGCTATGCCACCAATCTTTAAAAACGCTGGAAGCGTCAGGTGCGCGCCTTCCAAACTCTTCACAATCAATTCGGCAGGGATGCCGGCCATGATGGTGTCGTCGGTCTTAACGCGTACCCAACGGTCGCCCGTGTCTTTAGGATCGGCAGCGTCTGGCTCTTGGTTAAAGCGGACAATGTCTGCACCCGTTGGGCCTTTCCCTTTGTGGACGGGCATGGCGTTAGTTGGCTTGCCTTCTTTGTCCAGCGGGCCTTTGCCTTTACCAATTGCTTGGAACGCGTAGCCCACATTACGGGCTGCAAGGTTTGTCAGCGCCTTGTCTGTGATGAGCAGAGTGTTGCGTGGGAGCGACTCGGTCAGAGGAAGGATGCGGGTCTCGCCACCTTTAAGTTCCGCCAAGTAAGGCTGATATCTAACATCGCCGATGTTGATAGTCACCTCGTCACTAAAGACAAGATCAGCCATCCCGTTCTCACGAATGCGGTAGAACGGAACATAGTCACCGTCTTTGAGCAGCTTGGCTGCATCCGCCTTGGTAATTGCGCCAGTTGATGCCAAGAACTTAATCAAGCCTGCGTTGTATGCGTTGTAGGAGCTACGCACAGCTTCCAAAGCATTCTTTAGTTGGGGGTTGGCGTTAACGTCAGCCATTGCAGCTTTAAGTTCTGCCTCGGTTATACCTAGCGCACCCAAGTCAAGCTTAGACAAACCTTTGTTAGCCGCACGTTGTGCAATCATGTACGTGGTAGCCAAGTCAACACGGCCTCTGGCGTTGCCGCCCGGGATGCGTCCTATGGCGTCAAAGACATCCTTGGCACTGTTCTGTCCTGAAGACTTAATGCCGTGAAAACCTTTGTCGTCTGTGTACAACTCCATCGGGCCGTTCATCAGCGTGGAGCTTACAACAGCCATCTTCTGGTCTGCCTTGGTCACGCTGTACATAGCCTGCACAAAGTCTTTGGTGTCACCCATCTCTTTAGCGCCAGCCTTCAGCGCTTCACGCAGACCAGCACGCATATCCACCAAGTTCATCTCGGTCTCAAGCGCAATGTTCCTACCAAGTCGCTCACTGAAAGACTTGGGCTGTGCAATGATCTGCTTAGACAGGCTCGTCAACGCATCGTCTTGCCCGTACAGCGCCTTGGTTCTATATGTGGCTTCTCCAACAGGTGCTTGCCCTGCGCCAGCTACACCACCCTCAATTACAAAGCGACGGGCATTGGCGACAATCTGCTGCACTTCCGCGTCAGTAACATTACCCAAGTTAAACGTAGTACGGAACCATGCACGCAAACGCTCATACAACTGGCGTAAAGCGCTCTTTACTATTGGTGTTGGTTTTTCCTGTTCAGCCATTTCAGCCAAAACTTCTTCTACCGCCATTTCTTTAGACAGTTTTTTATTCTCTCTTAGCTTGGCGTTGGCCTGCATGCGTACTTCTAAGTTACCGCCGTACAGACTATTCATGGTGGTTGTGTATGTACTACCTAACAACTCACGCAACCCGTAGTGTCCAGCGACTTCGTGTGCAACGGTCAAGATCACATCGTGTGCATTGCTCAAGTTATCTGCAATTAGATAAACTTTCTTTGTTTGCGTGTCAAATAAACCGGGGGTAACGCCGGCCTTACGTTTTTCACGTACAAGCTGTCCACGGATACGCACAGGCAAGTCTGCCTCAGTAGCCACCACCACAATCTCAGGGGCGTTGACCCAACCCTTGGTAATGCGCGCAGCTAAACGCTCTACTTGCCCAGTCTGCAAAGATGTCGGGCCGCGCGTGACTGTACGGAATGCGTAACGATCGTCGTATCCGGTGTCAATATCTTCATCAGTAACGCCCGACAATTCTGTGCCAATCAACTGCGTCAGCATTTGCGTGTCTTCGGCTTCGTACGGAACAATTTGTTCTTTTAACAAACGCGCAATGTCTTTATTAACACCATCAAGCAGCGCTTGTGCGGATTTAACATCATCCGTCAACTTGGCCTTACGATCTGCCAACGTTGGATTGTTAGATGGCACACTACCAATCTCAGCTAATTCGTCTTCGCTTTGACTAATAAACTGTGTCAAACGAACGCGGTTATTTTCCATTGCGTCCAGAATTTGATTTTGTTGTTCAAATTCTTTGGCTTTAAACTCAGCGTCTAGCGTTGCCTTGTCTTTGGCTGCAGCAATACGCTCAGCAAACGCATTGGCATCGGCCACTGCTTTCTCTGATGTAGTTTGTGCAGGTGTTCGGCTTTCAACAATAGGTTGTTTAGTAATACCGACGTTTGCTTTTGATTGCTCTGTGCCGCCACGCAATTTGCTTGGAGCGCCTGACTGCACACGCGTAGCCTGCGAAATCTTTTCTTGTTTAGGCGGGAGCACCTCGTTAACCAAATCAATCTGTTGGTTGATTTTTTCTTGCAGTGCACGAATTCTCTCAGCGCGGTTTGCTTTAGCTTTTGCTGTCTTAGGCTCGGGCGTCGCGCTCAAACCCTTCATCTGTTTTTCTAAGTCTTGCAACCCACTAAAACGATAGTCGTACATTGCTGCGCGCTCGTTCTCAGCGTCAATCTGTTCTTGGATTTGTGCTGGCGCTTTCTTTGTGCGTGGGACTAATCTGTACTCGCCGGTTTCTTCGTCTTTCTCACGAACCAGCGTACCAACATTTTGCCCAGTCAAAACATCTGTACGGGTAATCCCTAAACGATTTGATTTGCGTGCTTGCAACACCTCACGTTCTTTGAGGAACTCATTAAAACGCTTACGGCGTTCTTTCTGAGAAGACCGCAGCGCAGCCAACCGTTCCTTCATGTTCTTCAAAGTTTCAGGCGTTGCTTTGCCTTCTGCCCATGCCAGCTTCTTAGCTTTAATATCTCTACTCAGCTTGGCAATAGCTTCTTCGCTCTTGTTGACGGCTTCTTGCTTTTTAGAAATGGTTTTCTCAAGCTTGGCAATACGATCGTCAATCAGTTTTGTAACTTCCGCGTAAACTTCTGCGTCACTGGACGTGGCTAACTCGGCTTGCGCCAAAGCTTTTTGTTTAGTAGCCCTGGCTTTTTCGTATTGAACAATAAAGGCTTTCAACGCATCAACGCGCTTGTTGCCTGCGTCAATTTGTTTTTTAAAGTCTTCGATCTGTGCAAACAGCTCTTTTGCTTCTTTGCGATACTTGCGTGGGCCGCGATAAGACGCAGATTTTTCTGTTGCCGCGTCCAGTTTAATTTGTACAAGTTCTACTCGAACCTGCATTTCAAGCACGCCCTCGTCCAATTCCTTAAGGGTAGCGGCTAAATTGTCAAAGTCTGCTGTGGAGGTTTTAAGCAACTCCAACATCTCGCGGCGTTTACTGAAGTCAATGCGCTGACCAGACAAAGCCTGCAACCTAGCGGTGCTTGCTTGAAACGCTTCTAACTGCGCTTTATTTCTGGCTTCTACCGTAGCACGTTCAGCAGAACTCAAAGGCTCAATAGGTACGTCAGCCATCTGTGCGCCAAAGCCGCGGGACTCAGACGCTTCTTTAATAGCTTTCTCTACGTCTTTAGCACGTTGTGATTCAACGTAGCTGGCGTTTTCTGACTTCTCAATTTCGCTGTCCAGCAAAGCTAGGTCGTTATCTAATGCACGTACAGCATCGGCACCCCGCTCTTTGGCAGTACCAATCTCTTGTTTAATAGCTACAATTTCTGGATGCGTAGACAAGTTAGCGTCCAAGTCAGCAGCCGCCAGTTCCAGTTGCAAACCTAAATCCAAGAGTTGTTTACCCGCGTTGTTTAGTTTACGGGTCTCTTCTTGTGCGTCCAACTGTAAACGCAGATCGTTATTTAAGAAGGTAATAAACGCAGACGATGGGATGTAAGGATTAACTCGCTGAGTTTCGATTAACTCCTGCAAGTCAGCAATTTCTTTTTCCAAACGCACAACCGTGCGGGGCTGGGTAACGCGCGCTTTAGATAGTTGCTTCTGTAAATCTTGCAGTTTTTGTTTAGACTCGTGCAACAACGGATTGCGCTGTCGCTCAAGCGCGGCAATAACTTTTTGTTGCGCTGCCTGAATGCCGGGCAATTTTTCTGCAAGACTGCCAAGCTTGCTGCGTGCCTGACGTAGCCCTTCTTTGGCTTTTTGCGTTTCTTGTGCGGCATCAACCGCACGATCGTCCATCTCTTTAAAGTTAGCAATGTTGTTGGCAATCAGGCGGCTGGTTTCTTCTGATCGGTCAGCTAGCTGATCTACCTGCGATTTAACTTGCATGTACGCTATACGCAACGGCTCAAGTTCGTCAGACAAACGTTTTAAAACACTTTCCATACGCACTTCGGCATCAGCAATGATGTTCTTGGCGGCGCGGTCTTCAGAAATTTGTGACTTTTCCAGTGCTGCTTTGCGTGTTTTTAACGCGTCGGTTTGCTTACGGATGTTGGCAATCTTGGCTTCGTGTTCTTTGATCTGTCGCTCCATACGAGCCACAGTCTCACGGGTAATGCCCATCTCCTGACGGGCTGCTTTCAAGTAGTCGCTGGCAAGGTAGCGGTTCAGTTCGGCAAACGACTCAAAGACCACGCCCCTCTGTGCGGGGGCGTAACGCTCGGCTGCGCTGCCTTGGATGGGGCCACGATCTTCGGGAGCAACGTACTGGACTTTGCCGTTGACGATGCGTGTAGCGGCTTGAGGAGCCACTTGCTCAGGCATAAACTCAGCGCCCAACTCTTGCTGAACGGCTGTTTGTGTAGGCTTAGTGGCTGTGCCAAACGCTGTCTCGCGTGTAGGCGTTTCTGTCTCAGAGCGCTTACCTTCTTCCAGTGTGCGCAGGGCTGACTGCACGTCGCGTGTCAACTCAGGGTTGCTGTTGCCCGTGGTTGCGCGATTGAGCCACTCACCAATCAGGTTGCGGCGGTCTTCGTTGGCTGTGACAGCGCCGTAGTTTTCAGCAATGTTGTCCAGTATCGACATGGTTTGCGTGTCGTAACGCTGGCGCTGTGCATAGGCTCGATCCATCTGATCGAGCAGCATGTCTTGGGTGGTTGTAGTGGGGATAGTTTCGGCTGGGCCAAAAGTGCCCAGCTTTACCCCCGCACGCCAGCGTGTGCTGACGGCGTCCAACTCTGGCGTAATGTCATTGCCATAACGTGCTGAAGCGTCTAGCAACGCACCCAGTTCTTTTTCAATTGCCGTAATTGTTTCGGGTTTGAGTTGTCCACGAACTACTGAGATTTCTTTAATCAAGCCGTCAATAACGTCTTGTTTAGCCGTAGTCTCGCCTTTCTTAAAGCTGTCGTAAGCCGCGTCTCGTGCCGCTGCTGCTTTGCGCTGCTCGCGTTCTTGCCTTGGCAAACTACCCAACCGAGATTGCTGGCCTTGTGATGCCGTGCCAAAAGCAGTAACGCCACCGCCTTCCATCTGAGCTTTACGATCTTTTAGGTCACGGATTTGTTCTAGCAGTGTAGACACACGCTCACGGTTAGACCTGCGCTCAATGGCAGTGGGGGCGCCATACGAACGGGCAACGTCTAGTTCTTTTTGAAGTCCTGCAATCTGAGCATCAATGTCTACGCGTGTGCCAGCCACAGGCATGTTTACGCGTTGCTGCTCTCCACCAAACAATTCGCCTTGTGCTACTGTTTCTGGCAGGGGCTTAATCTGCTCAATGTCAGTAGCGAGGCGGCCTTCCTGTTGCATTTCATACGCTTGGCGCATTTGGCGCTGATCTTCTAACGCAGCGGCTTCTTCTTCCTCAAGAACTTTTTGACGCGCTTGTGTTCTCTCTGTAACTGCCTGCCCTTGTTCTGAAACTTTGGCTTTAAGTGCGTCAATAGCTTGCTTCAAATCGTTAATGACCGCTTTGCTGTCTTTCTTAGACATACCGGGCAGTACAAATTTGACGTTTGGATCTTCGCTCAGTCTAATGAGCGTCATTGCCATTTGTGGATCGCTGGCTAAGTAATCAATGTTGTCTTCGGCAGACGGAAAACCTGCCATGTCTCTGTCCGCCATTGCAAGCATGCGCGTTGCATACTCCAGCGGTTTGGCTTTTTCATCTATTGGCTCATTGGTTGGGATACCCGTCATATCCACTTCTGGCAACGTGCCGGGTTTGCTGTACTTATACGTAGGCATATCGCCCATTTGAGACAACATGTACTCTTCGGGAGACATGCCTGCAAGACGCGCTCTCTCCGCCTCTTGCTCACGGATTGGTTTAGTACGGCGGTACTCGGGAACAAGCTCTTGCAACTGCTTTTGCAGTTCTTTAAGCGCGTCTTGTGCGTCTTTGTACTCGGCTTTTTCAATGAGCGAGGGGTTAGCACCCGGCTTTTTGATTGCTGCCCTTTGTGTATTGAACTGCGCTAACAGATCGTCAAACTGTTTACCAATATCAATTGCGTATTTTGGTGTCTGTTTTTCCGCCTCTAGCTCTTGTGCTTTAGCTTCTTCTTCGGCTTTCTGTTGGACAGCAGTCAGTTGCTCTTGTTGCAAACGCAACGCACGCTTTTGCTGATCGGCTTCTTTTTCTTTTTCTGCAACCTCGGTTCTTGCACCAGAGCGCTCAGACACACGACCAACAGCACCTAGAGGCGCAAGCAACCCAACTTGGTAAGCTGTCTCGCCATACTCTTTCATGGCACTGGCGTCTGTCAAAGACAGGCCCGCTTGGTAACGCTCCAGCATTTGCTGGGCAATCTCTGTTGGAATCTCTGCCAGTGCGCCTGTGGCCAGACCTTTGGACAACGTAACGGCTAGACGTTCTTCGGCTAACTTGGCAACCTGTGCCGCGCTGCGTCCAAGCAGTGCATCAACCGGAATACCCGTAACCTTACTGACAATCCTGCCACCAAACGGAATAAACGTACCGACAACATCCAAAGCACCAGAGGGGATTGCTGTGCCCACAGCCTTGCGCATATCGATATTGATTGGCTCTCCGGCACGTTCTTGTTCAGCCGCTTGGCGCTCTACGTTCTGACCCAAAGCTTGTGCAGTACCGGAAGTGAGCGCGCCCAACGCACCGCCAACCAATCTACCCTTTGCACCAAACGCACTGCCCAGCGTAGAACCCAAACGGCCACTGGCGGCAAGAGACGCAATGTTAGCGCCTTGCTCTGCGATGGCTCCGGGTACTTGGCTGACGGCTTCGCCTGCGGCAGACAGGAGGCCACGTTCTTCGTATGCTTTTTTAACTTTCTCTAAGTCCGCGCCTTCTTCGTATCGGGAACTAATGTCTCGGCTACGTGCTAGACCGGCTTTAGCCGCTTCTTCTTTGTCACCAAGCAGCGATGCGCCAGCAGTGCGGCCAGAGGATATTAAAGACTCAAGACCCTTGCTTGCCTGCGCAAGTACACCTTTCTTGCGGGCAGGTTTCTCGACTTCAAAAGCGTCTGGGTATCTTTCTTTAGCCAACGACATGGCCTCGTCATACCCCATGCTGTTGGGAACTTTAAAGGAAGTGCCGTCTGGAAGGGGTAGGTATTTAGCCATAAAAATTAAATTGTAGACCGCACATTTGTAGCGCTCTGGTGGGTCAACCCAGCGTGCCGTTTATGTATTGTCGCGCAAATTAACGCGATGTCAACTTAGTCAAGGTCAGCGTTACGCACAGTGCCCGTTGGTTCGGCTTCAAAGCCCAAATTCATAGCGTAAGCAGATAAGAACGGGTTAGTTGAAAGTGCAGAACGAAGTCTGTCTTTGTAGATTTTGTCTTTAGCCGCTTGTGATGTTGCTGTTGAGTAGTCAACGTCTTTTGCCAGATCAGCCATAACTTGCTTCTGCACCTTGGTAAACTCGGCCATCTTCTTGTCGTCACCAGCAAAACGCTTAGCCATCATTGCATTGCGTTGGTAACCGGGGCCAGCGGCAATTCTTGACTGCTCAAGGTTAACAGCCCCACCAAACATTGTCTTGGCTTCATCACGTCCAATGTCAAACTCTTTCATGGCAAAGTCAGTTAAAGAACGCAACCCTGCGTTTGCGGCCTTATCAATACCTAGTTTGGCTTCGCGCAGTTCTTTGGAGTCCATGCTCTTTTGGTTGAAGCGCACATCTTCCAAGCGACCATATGCATCGTCCAGCTTGTCACGGGCGTCCGTAATCTTCTCCATGCTCTTGCGGTAGGCGGCAGTACCAGCCATAGCGCCTTGTCCAATGTTGGCAAATGCATTTGGAGAAGTGCCGGCCATCATAGCCAAGCCAGCCTCAAGCAACGCCAAACCGCCGGACTGACCCTCTTCTTTGGCAATACGTCCTTCTCTACCTTTAAGCTTGGCTTCACGATCTTTGCCGTACTCGCCACGAGCCGCAATGTCGTCTTGCAGTTGTTTGTAGTAATTTTGTGCTTGTAGAGTTTCAGAACCGGCTAATGCGCCAAGCTGTCCACGAACAGAATCAAGCTTGGCTTGACGCTCGTCTGGCTTGCCAGCAAACAATGCGTACATGTCTTTTATGCCCTGTGCACTCGTGCCGGGGCCGCCACCCCCCACACCGCCTTGACCACCTGCACCACCCGTGCCAGTATCGGCAGGCTCTTTGGCTTCGGGGACTTTGGACATTGTGTTTGGATTGACCTTCAGACCTAAACGCTTTGCTTCGGCATTATCTTGATCGTTAGGACTGTATGTTGGAATGAACTTAGCCGCAGCTTTTTTGCTCTGCTCTGGCGTAGCTTGTGGGTTAGCTTTAAGCCAGTCTTCGTACTCTTTGCTGGTCAGCATCCCTTCGCTATCCAAATACGCAGTAAGAGCACCACCACCAAGCATACCGCCAGCAGTACCAAAAGGGCCAAAGAAAGAACCCAAGCCAGTTGTAACCATTGGAATGCCCGCTTTAGCTGCTGTACCAAGCGCTTGTTTTGCTTTACCAAAAGAAGATACGTTAGGGTCGTTATAGAAATCACCTTGCTGATACGCTTCATACCCAGCAGGGAGAGCGCCTAACACACCGGCTGTTTTTACGGCTCCACCTACTGGCAGTTTGCTCGTCTTTGTAGTGCCTATATTGGACAGTGTATCGCCCACTTTTCTAATTGTGGGGCCGTATTTCTGACCTGCTTCAAACGATTTAGTTGGTGCGGCTGCTGGCGCTGCCGTAGGTTTTGCCGCAGCAGCCGTTGTGCCTAAACGCTCTTGTACTATCTTATCAACGCTACGTTTTACATTATCGTCTTGCAAATAGTCGGTTGTTGTGTACTGTAATTCTTTAAGAACTAGCTTACGCATTTCTGTAAGGCCACCACCACCTTTTGAAAACTCTACCGCACCTCCACCAGACATACGCACCACCGGCTCACTGCGCTGAGCAAAGTCAAACATGCCGCCCATATCGCTTGTAGTCATGCCTGCATCGTCGTAACCTGCAATACCGCCATCAGCCATGGCTTGTATATTAGGCGCTGGGATTTGAGCAATGCCTCGGTTTTCGGGAAGCTGTTCTGCGGCCATGCCTGCAATAGCGGCATCGGCTACTTTGGGTTGTGGCATCCCGCCAGCTTGACCTTGCGCTGCCATGCGCAACTGTTTGCGCTGATTGCTCTCGGATATAGCTAAAGACAAAATATAGGGATTACCCTTATGCATCATGGCATACTGCTGCAACTGGCGGTCAGGCATGCCGCGCAAAGTAGAGGTGATTTCGTTTACGTTAATCATGTTCTTTAGCCCATGTTGTAGATAGCCAACTCAGCCAACCCAGCAGGCGCATCGCTAACAGAGCCACCTCCAGCAAACATACCTAGTTTACTAGCGCCCAAAGCCGCTGTACCAAGACCTGCTGCCTGAGAAATCATTGACGGGGGTTGCTGATACATTGTCTGCGACTGCTGAGTTAAAGGCAAACCGCGAATCATGTCAGACATGAAGCCCAATTGTTTGTATGGGTAGTTTTGGTAGTTCAGGAAGTCTTGGTACTCAGTGTTCAAAGCGTTCTGCATCTGCTGTTGTTGCTGCGCACCAAACCTGTTCTGCACATCTAAAAGCCCAAGGTTCTGACCATACTGTGTCTGGCCAATATCGGCTAGCCCCTTAGCGCCTGTTAGAGCTGTTTGTAGACCCTGAAGCCCAAGACCCGCACCAAACTGTTGCTGTTGTGCGTTGAGTTGTTGTCCTGCTAGGTTTTGAGCCTGCGATTGGTTGAACTGCGCCATGGCTTGTTGGTAAGCGTCTTGCAGTCCCTTGGCTTGGATGTCGCCCTTTTGACGCATCAAAGAAGCGTTGAGTTGGTTACGGGAAAGTAAGTCACCACTGCCACCAAACGCACCCGCACGAGCGGCTTGCGCACCTTGTGTTTGCCTAGCAATATCACCTTGCCGCTGTGCATCCGCTTGTTGGCGCTCCACCACATTCTGCATGTATGGAGACATGTATGCTTGAATGTTATTGCCCGTAAATTGCTGTGTCTGGTATGGGTTAAACGTGTACTGCGTGTTGAGTGCGCCAAGACCTGCCAAACCTGCCATAGCAGTGGCATCGCCCAGTTGGGGGGCAGTCTGCATCAGCCCTGCGTTTTCAAAGGACTGCTGTTGCAAAGGCGTAAACTGCGCCTGACGATCCCGCATGTACTGCATGTACGGGGTTTCGTCAATATCAGTTAGTAGCTGTGCTTGACCTAATAGTGTTGTCGCAAACGGTTCAATAACAGGCGCAAAGCCTGTTTGGTACTCTTGTATTGCAGTTGGTGTTGGTGCGGCCATGATCTATTCCTTAAGCGGGAAGATATTTATCAGCGCGGCTATTGGCCGCTACTTTGTTTTTACCTGTGGTCTTGCCGCGTGCACGTTGCACACGATCCATCATGGCGTAGAGTTTCTTAGCGCCTGCATCTGTGGAGCCGTTGCCTAGTTCAGACACGATACGCGCAGGGATTACAAACTCACCATCGGCAAGGCGTGCGGGTTGACGTTTAGCGCCAATGGTTGCAGGGATGCTGTCAGACACGCCATCACCAGGGCCTCGAAGAAGCCTGCCGCCATCAGAGTAAGAACCAAGTGAGCCTAGACCGCCGCCCATGGCGTATCCACCCGCAGCCATGTTTTTAGAACGATAGTTTAATTTGCCACGAGAGTAGTAACCGCCAACTGCGTCATCCCCAGCGCTATCGCCATCATCGCCCGGAGGAGCGGCGGGGGGAGCCACAGTAGACACAGGGCTCATAGACACATCAGGAATACTGTCGTTTGGAGGCGCGGGAGTAAACCCAGAAATACTGTTTGGATTACCACCACCAGAAGGGCCTGTTGGCCCGTCTCCACCACTTTCTCGAGCAGCATTAGCCAAAGCCAAAGCAGTTGTGTAACCTTCGTAATCGCCAGTAAACGCACGACCGCCTGCTTTGCCGTACATCAAGTAGTGTTCGTAGCCAGACGTAAATCGTGTAGGCTGGCCTGATGCGGACTTGCCTGTTTTCAACTCAGCCGCAACATCAGGGTTGGCCGCAAGGTACTCGGCTTCATTGAAGTAAGTCTGCGGTTGGCCGGGCACGCCCGTAACTGTCTTTGTGGTGGTTGTGCCGGGTTTCGTTGCTCTTGGAATTTTTCTACCCAACACAGCTTCGTCATAGCGCTGCATTACAGGTCTATCTCTTGTCTCTGCTTTACGTTGCGTTAGGTTTTTGCCCTTGCCCATCAGGAAGTTGTACGCGTCCAACGAGTCATCCGTCAGCTTGTTGTACATCGCGTTATGTTCAGCCGCAGTTTTAGGTGCTTTGGCTGTGTAGCCCAAGCTTCCGCCACCGGCTGTGTAAGCATCTTTAAGTTGCTGGATGCCAGTAAAGCCGCCTGTTGGACGACCGGGAATGTTAGGCACAACTGTGCTTGTACCATCAGGGTTACGAATAATGTCGCCGGGCGTAGAGGTTAATGGGTTGCCTGTATTGTTGCCATAGAAGCCCGTAGGAGTCACGTTAACAAACGGATCTGGTAGTGGGGGCACATCTTTTATAATAGGTATAAGCTCGCACGCAGTACCTGCTGCATTTAAACGGTAGCCGGGGCCGCAGACAATAGGCGGTTTTTTAGCGGCTTCTTCCCACTTACGTCCTTCTTTTTCACCATAACGTTTGTAGTGCGTATACGCAATATCATTAGCGTCAAATTCTGGATGCTTCTTAATATAGTCTTTGCCTTCAGCAGAATTTAACCACGCCTGCACGTCAGGGTTACTCCGCAAATAATTTGTTGCTTTAGCCGTGTCAGTATCTGCTACTTGGTATCCATGAGCAAGAGGGCTTTGAATATCAGCATTGCTAATGCCGTACTTTTTTTGCTCAGTATCAATTTGAGTTTGTGTTAAACCGGGAGTTGCAAACGCTTTCATAATGTTTGCTTGCATTCCAGCTAATCCACCCGCTCCGGGCATCTCACTTGCATGGGACAGCGCATATCGCGTGGCGTCAGAGATATTTGTATTGGCTGTCAAGAAAGGGTTTACATCTGCTTGGGTTAAGCCAGCTTTGGTCAATGCCGTGTTGATGTCAGTTGCAGTTGCAAAAGGATTGTCTTGAATAAACTTATTAACGTTTGCCCCAATGTCTACTTTATTTGCGGCGGCGTACTTTGCACCAGCAGAAAGCGCGTTATCAGCAAGCTCAACACCAGAATTAAAGTTTAAATTGGTATTGGCTCCCGTATTTGTAGCAGCGGTGTTTAAAGCCGCAAGACCCCCACCTGTATTAACAACAGGGGCAGCAGCAACAGGGGCAGCAACAACAGGAGCAAAAACATCTGGTGCCAATTGGTTTGCAAAGTAATCAATACTGCCATCTTCTCGTACTGAGTAGTTGCTATCACCGCCACCTCCCAACCCATAGTCATAGCTAACGCCGCCGCCTTCTTCAAAGTGCGCTACACCACCTCTAGCCAAAGCCACAATACCGCCTGTATTCATTTGTGCAGGTTGCTGTAATGGCGGCTGGTTTAAAGAACCTATGCCAATATCGTATGGGTTTGGGTTCTGTTGCCTGAACAGATCGCGCTGGCCTTGGAATGTTTTGTCTTTAAACTCGCTGGCTTTGACGGGCGTCATGGCGCGCATGCCGTACAGTGGGTCAGGTCTGCCTGTGTCTGGGTTAATGTTGTAGTCAAACTGACGGATATAACCAGTGTCTTTTGGGTCGCCTAGTTTTGTGGTTGTGGGAACCATAGCGCCTGCCATGATTGGGGCGGCGGCGTAAGCAAGATTGCCAAGATTGCCTTTGGCAAAATCAAGCGCTGCTCCGGGACTGGCTATTGCTTTGTTAAACCCAGCGGAAACCGCGCCTGAAGGGGTCATGCGTGTAACGGCGTCTTTTGTAAACTGCTCCGCCGCCTGTGCAGGCATGGCTTCACCCAACGCTAAATTTGCCCCGCTTAACTGTTGTTGTGCTGTAGTTGCAGCGTTAGCAGCACTCATACCTCCGCCAGCAGTCATTAAGCTTTCGCCTAGACCCGCTCCACCATACGCACCCAATCCGGCCATGAGGCCACGAGACAAACTGCCGGTAGCCAAAGTTGTAATACCTCCTGTGGCAACCCCAGCCATCATGGAAGACATGCCCAATCCAGCAGGGCCTAAGAACGCGCCAAGGGCGATAGGGGCGACCGCTTTAAACAAGTCAGACAAAAAGCCCGCTTCGGGCAAGCCCGTCTCAGGGTTAATCGTCAAGGTTCTACCGTTTGCTTCGGCAAACTTCTGCAAACGCTGGACTTCGTCCGGCGTCATGTGTACAAGTAATGAATCGTCGCCACGGCCTTTGCTGGCTACTTGTTCGGCAAACTTATGCAGGCTCATATCTGCCTCTCAAAATGGGGGTTGTTTGATAATATCATGTTGGTGGCGTTGAGACAAACGATAGTGTAGCCACAACAGAGGCTGTGGATGGTTTAGTTGGGGTGCCCGAAGCTGGATAGGTCTGGATGGTTACATTCACATCTGTGACTGACCAGTAAATCTGAACGTAATCTCCCGCGTTCATGGACAGAAAATAGTTCCAGCCTTTGATGTCGTGAAATGGGTCTGCTGGGTCTTTACGGGCTGGCAATCCAACTTTGCCAGTTGAGCCGGGAATATCCGTGCCGTTTTGTTTTAACCAAATAAAAATGTCTTGTGGCAAAACGTCTGTGTTTTCTAACTGAGCACTAAACTGTAAGTTGTATATGCCTGCATTTGCCACCGTTATTTTTGAACCAGCAACAAGGGTCACCTCATTAGAGAAGTCTGTTACAGACAGCGCCATGATTGTGGCTGTATTAGCCGTTGTTGTTTGATCTGTAAAGTCTGAAAACGCCCCGTACGGAAACGCCAAGTACTTACCCCCAGCATTGCCAAGCAGTTCAGTCAATGAATTACGCAGTTGGTTAAAGTACAAACGCAAGACGTTCGTAAACTGATCCTGATACCGGCGCTCATACTGCTCCGTACCCAATGGCAAGCCGGGTACTGCGGGGTTGATAATTCTTTTTTGTGTGGCCATTATGTAGCACCCCAGTGGAGGCGTTCGAGTTCTTTACGGGCAACTGCGGCTTCTTCTACAGACTTACAAACTTTGGAATAATATTTTTTCTTCTGCACCGTTATTGCCGCGTAGTAATAACCACTATGGAATAAAACACCCGTAACACCTGTCTTGCTTGTTTTTGGTACCCGAATGTTTCTAGCTTGTACTGTTGGTGTTGTCCAACGCACATTATTAGGTTCGTAATTTCCGGTTGTGTCAATACGATCAAATGTCTCAGCGCCGGACGGTTCGCCAACCTCTTTGGCAAAAGTAGCATAGTCATGCCAAGGAGCGTGAACTGTGACCCCCCTACCGCCCCATCTTAGGTAGTCCTTATCTTTGGGGTTGTAGCAACGTCGCATCATTGCCCGCCATGTATTGTATGAAGATTTATTCCAGCCACCGTGTTTAAAATTAGGAACAACACATCCACAAGAAGTAGTGTTACCAGTCACCAGACTTCCAGAAACCACCACGGTTTCATTGCCGCATTCGCATCTGCAACGCCACAACACCTTTTTTAATCTATCACGCCCCGCCTGTTCAAATACCGTTAACTTGCCAAAAATTTGCCCTGTTCTATCCACGAGTTTCATCACAAGCCCCTTAAGTAAAAGAGCTTGTAGTATACGCGATGTTTTGTGATCTGTATACATGTCACCTACGTCCATCAGGACGGATGTCAATTCGCGGTGCACCAAGCTGCCACTGCGTGTTCAACTGATTAGAGTCAATCTTAAATATCATCTGGCGACCACGCATGCGGGTCATAATCTGGCCTGTGAACTGCTCAGTAATCACGTACGTACTGCTTTTGGCTACGGCTTGCGCGGCTGAGCTTGTCACGCCAGAGCCTGAGTTTGACAGCCCGTAAAGTGTCATGTTGACCGAAGCCGGTGCGCCAGCAGGGGTGTTTGTAGAGTCGCTGAAAGTCAAATCAGGAAGGACGCGCCACACAAAACCAAAGTTGTGTCCATCGCCAATGTCAAATTCAGACGAACTGATGTAAGCATCGATTGCAACAGGGGTGCCGTTTGTATCATCATTGAGCCCCGTTTCGTGGTTGATTAAGTTGCCTGTGAAAGCGCTGCTGTTGTATTTAGCAGCAATTGGGTACGGCTGTAGACCAGAATCTAACCAAGCGGTGCGCTCCATTGTGCCGTAGTACCAGACTTTTTCAAGGTAGTTATAGATGGCATACCTATTGATCGTCGTAGAGTTGGCTGAGCAGTAGAACCACCAGACTTCGTTGAAGCCTTCGTTTGTGCCCGCAAACACTTGTAAACCCTGTTCTTGATTTATGTCATTGAATATGAAACGCAGCAAGTCACATTTGAGCGTTTGGGTGCGGCCATCGTAGTAGTAGAACTTGTCTACGCCCATCCAATACACAACACCCGAGGCAATGACCGCAGAGTTAGGACTCATAATAGACAGGTTATCACCCAAAAGCTGCGGTGCCCACACGTACGGGGGGCCAAGATACTGCAGTGAATACAAGGCTGAATCTGTAAACACAAGAATTTCTTGACGAGTTTGAACTGTGGTAATAATTTCAGAGCCGTGAGACACCCGCACAAATCCTGCTTGATTCGTAGGGTCTGGTGTCCAGTTAAACAAATCGTCTTGACCGCACCAGCGGATCAACATGGGGTCAAGCGTTGCGCTGCCGTAATCGTTACAGCCAAAAGTTAAAATAAACCGTGAAGTGTCTGAAACAGCTAACGCATTCACAACTGTGGGGACGTCAACAATCAGTGACACATACACACCTGTGCCAGTAGAAGATGTGTTAACTGCATTACCAGCGCTGTCTAGCAACTTAAAAGTCAAACCATTTACTTCAAACACATAGTACGTAGTAGCCGCAGAAATGCCTGTAGGTAAAGCTGTTGTAGCCGCAAACTGTAGAGCCGCACCCTCAGTGTAGAGAACCGTTGACGTCACCACAGTTGGCGAAGCACTGGTAAAAGATACAGTACCGCCAAGGGTATTGAGCAGCACACCTCTGTTTGTTAATGTAGGTGCTTCCCAGTAATACAGACCGCCGCCACGGGGGTTAAACACCAAGTCTTCACCATAGTTTTGTTGGTTCCAAGACCGCAACGCTATAGAGCTTGCTGCACCATTACCCCATGTACCGCTTCCCCACCCACCTGCGCCCCAACCAACCAATGGAACTTGAGCGGCTGGCCCCACATTGATTTGATATGCGGCTACGACAGAAGCACCGCCTCCGGGAGAACCAGAAGCGTCCGTTGCATTGGCTGTGGCTGTCGCGGTGAATGTGTAAGTGTTAACCGTTAAAACTGTGATTTGATACTCGGCGTTTAACACCGCAGCGGTGATGTTGCCGCCCAACCCCACTGCGCCACTGAAAGTTACAAAGTCTCCTGTGATAGCGCCATGTGAGGTGTCTGTTACCGTGATAACGGCAGAGCCGTTTGTGGCTACAAAAGGGTTGTTATTGATGGTTGAGCTTGCACGAATAGGCGTGATGTCATAGTACGCACCGCCGTTTTCTAAATAAAATTTAAGGTTTGTGCCTACACCAATGACGTTTTTGCCATCAAGCAAAACCCAATTCCATAACGACCGTGCTACGCCTTGATATGTGCTTGAAGAAAACCGAGTCCAGCCGCCAATCTTTTCGGGATTGCCCTGACGAAAGCGTACCTTGTCGCCTTCAAACCAACCACCCTCGGTTGTGTACCGCGTGTTTTCTTTGTTGATCCCCGGCTTGAACAGAATTTTTTGTAATGGCATCAGCAGTCCTAGGATAGAAACAGTGCTTTTTCAGCGTCCCTGCGCTTTTTTAGCCCTAGAAGTATTT
>SXGQ01359183.1_pt1 | contig 29487 bp, 39 predicted proteins | sample 3178371 | NCBI WGS metagenome assembly SXGQ01 (sample SAMN11356859, study PRJNA531348) | freshwater metagenome | isolation source: freshwater sample F1-20 | place: China: Fuxian Lake, Yuxi | collected 2017-12-25 | reverse complement strand
GTTGGATTTGTGCATGGGGGCAACGCACCAGAGCTTGCGGGCTTCGATGCTGTTGAGTTCGCGGCAGTCCCAACAGAAGCCGTTCAAGGTATCGACGGGGTCGAGCAGATCGTGGCCGCAGTCGCGGCAGTGCATGTAACGAATCATCTCTTACCCCTATAAAACGAACAAATCCAAAAACTGAGCACGTTCACGCTTGCTCAGTGCTTCCCACGTGGGCTTGACGTACTGCACGTCGTACTCATACCCGCCGAATACGCGTCGCTGCACACGTCGCACCTCTACTTTAGGCACCGTCCGCACTTGGGGTTTGATGCTCTTGAGTTGCTCGGATAGGGTCTTGGGTGTGTTTCTCGTCGTCATTTCACTCTCCTGATAGTTTGTTGTGGTGCATGTGCACCGGACAGGCAGCGGTGTTGTTTGAGGTGCCGTTTGTTAAGTAGTACTTAACTTTTATCTTTGCACCTAGCATCCACTACATGTCCACTGCACACGCAGTGGTAGACCCTCTGCTCATTTATTGCAGTCCTGTTTGGGGTTCGGGTCGGGTGCATTGCTGTGCGTGACATATAGAAAGATGTTGATGGGTGAACTCAACACAACAAACCCATCAAACCTAACTCGCACAACAAAGCACCGCAGAGATACTGCTAAGGTAGCAACGTGGGAGGGAGATGCGACCGAATTACATGCTGTGAATGTTGCAGCCCAATAAGATAGGGGTCAGCGGGACACGGCGATCCCATACAACACGCATATTAGGAGCGATAAATCGCCCCTTCTGCTTTTCAAGCCAAAGGCATACCACAAGTAATCCAGACGTTATCTGTGCACCACGCACATCTTTACGCCTACTCTGCACCGTGTGGCACACAGCATGTTAAGTAGTACTTAACAAAGCCATCTACCACAATCGGCATTTCGTACAGATTGTTAAGGAACAAAAGAGCGCGTCGGGAACGTATTCCCAACTAACCCCTATTATCTCATAAGTCTATGACCTTGTCAATAGGCTGTCATCGGGTTTTGCACGTTTTCGATGTTAAGTAGTACTTAACAAGGGTATTGTTCTGTATTGTTCCGGATTGTGTCGGCGAATGGAAAAATTGAAAACGTATTGAAATCATGATGTTAGGTGCGTTTGTGTCAACTTGTTCATTTGTTCCGTGAAAAATACCCCTGCCAAGCCGCTCTTTCTATGAGATTTATATAATAAAACGGGTGCGCGTATCATACATATCTAATAGAACATCAAGGGAAGCTGTGTATATATTTTGTTTTAGTGAACAATATATAGGAAAGTGCCACTTACACATTTAAAATCAATGACTTAGGATTGTGCTTTCATGTGGAACAATACGGAACAATTGACTGCAAAAAACGAAAAAAACAATTGAGAATCAATGAGTTAGGATTGTGCTTTCAAGTGCCCTTTTGTGTCACGGCACGGAACAATAGGCGAAATATAGTGCATGACGCGATGTTAAGTAGTACTTAACAAACCCTCTCACTCTCTGCGGAACTGGTTTCCGACGCCGCGCAACACGTGTTAACACGTTTTTTCTATGTTTGCTCGGCCTCACTCACTCTCACTCACGCTCGCACCCACGCACAGATAAGAACTGGCATCAGAAAAAAGTTGACAGGGGCGCAAAAAAACGTTATGCTGCATGCAGCATAACGGTAAACGCAATAAAAAAGACAACAAAAAACCCGCCAATCGGCGGGTTAGATTGCGCGGGTTAGATTTTAGATTATGCTGGTCGCAGCCATCGCGATAACAACAAGTAGCATTGCGACCATGTAACCCATAACAAATTGATCCATTTCAATCCCCTAGTTAGTGGGGGGCAATGCCCCCCGATTGATTACTTACCCTCGGCCTCATCAAGTGCATCGATCAAAAACGCTGCAATCGGCGCAAATTTGTCGGTACCCTTTAACTTGTTGGCAAAATCACGCAGTCTTTCGATTGCCTTAGACTTATCGTCTTTTGCGAGAATCTTAAGATTGATATCGCCGGATTTTTCAGTCTTCGCGCCGGTTTTCTTGCCCGCCTTTTTTGCCTTGTTTTCGTCGTAAGCTTGGCCCGTGGTAACCGCCTTACGGAAATGTGCAAGGTAAACTCGAATCGCGCCCGCCGATTGGAGCTTGCCTTTGGTACTGTAATACTTTCCGCCTTTGAAGGTTAATCGACCCGCAAGAAAAGCATCGCAAAGCATTGAACCCTCGGCAAGCAAAACCTTTGCAGAACTAGCGGGCACAAGCTTGTGAAGCTTGGCAGCGATTACGTTAGCGTGCTCACGGGCGGACTCTGCAGTTTTGCCCGACTCGCCAAAAGTTTTCGCAAGATCGACCATTGCGGGCGTGGGTGTTTCAAGGGTTATAGCGGGCTTGGTTACTTGTTTAGTTGCCATTTGGAACTCTCCGTTTAGTGGCATCCGGTCGAAAAGTGACCGTAGACAAATAGTCTCATAATTCTATTAGATTGTCAAGCCGATGTTAAGTACTACTTAACAAATATGAGTTCTAGAACTTGAAACACCCTCCGTTATCGAATCTGGCACGGCCAGACCCCACCCTACCCCCACCCCCCTAATGTGGCCCTGCCAGACCCGCCCGCCCTTGCGGTGCAATACGCACATTACACGCCACATATCCTCAAATCAATCTAATATAATTATAACCACTGCGCTAACTAAATATCTAATACAATTAATACCCCCTCCCCCCTTGCAAATTCTATAAAACACTTATAAGATCGCGCCTTGAAACGCACCCCCCTTACTTTTCTGGAGTCCCGTTTCCTCCATGCCTATATTTATTACGCCCGATACAGATATTCCGTTGCCATTCGACCTGACCCCCGAGGAGGTTGTTGGTTTTCGTGAGAGGGCTAAAGCGGCATGCGCGTCCATCCAGGAACTGATTAGCGTCGGCGCAACAGTTGACGTTACAGACGAAGACTCAGTGCAAGCGCACACGGTTGTTTCTTCAGAAAACCTAAACGTTAAAGCGGAAACACCAGGAACAATTCTTAAGATCGAAGCATTGCTGACTAAGTATGACTACGAGTTCTTAGAGGCTAATAGACGTATTGCTAATCTAGTGACCAACAAGTTGCTAGAAGAAGTAGAGAGCGAAGATCCTAAGATGAGGATGCGAGCCTTGGAGATGTTAGGCAAGCGCCGTGGTGTGAATTTATTTAGCGAGCAGATTGAAGTAACGATCAAACAAAAGCCGGTAAATGAAATTGAGGATGAGTTAACGCGTCTGTTGCAGCGGTATGTGGGTGATGCCATACCTGTGCAAGCCAAAGAGATCAAGACGGAAGAGAAGGAACCAAGTCTATTAGATATAGACCTTGATAAAGAGCTTGGACTAGGAGGGGATGATGCAGAACGATCTGCTGACAGCCCTGAGAAATAATCCAGCTTTATTAAAACAGATACCCGATGCGGTGAAACCCCGCGTGTTTACGCTATTGGAAGAGTTGGAGCAGCGCAAAGAAGCTGAACAAGCGCAGAAATCGTTCATGGCGTTTGTAAATAAGGTGTGGCCTAACTTTATTCATGGGGCGCACCACGCAAAGATGGCTGCGGCGTTTGAAAAAGTGGCAGAAGGCAAGATAAAACGCCTCATTATTAATATGCCGCCGCGTCATACGAAGTCAGAGTTTGCGTCTTATCTGCTGCCATCTTGGTTTCTGGGCAAGTTCCCTAATAAAAAGGTGATTCAAACCTCGCACACGGCAGAGTTAGCAGTGGGTTTTGGTAGAAAGGTGCGAAATCTTGTCGATCAAGACATCTATAAAGAGATATTTCCAACAGTTGGCCTACAAGCGGACTCTAAAGCTGCTGGCAGGTGGGCGACTAACAAGGGTGGAGACTATTTTGCTATCGGTGTGGGAGGTGCTGTTACGGGTAAAGGCGCGGATATTCTGATTATTGACGACCCGCACTCGGAACAAGAGGCTGCACAGGCCGAAACTAACCCAGAGATTTACGATAAAACCTACGAGTGGTACACATCTGGGCCTCGGCAGCGTCTACAGCCGGGGGGTGCGATCATTATTGTGATGACGCGCTGGTCAAAGAAGGATTTGACGGGTCAAGTACTTAAAGCAGCGTCACAACGTAGTGGTGAAGAGTGGGAAGTGATTGAATTTCCAGCACTTTTGCCTAGTGGACGACCGCTGTGGCCCGAGTTTTGGCCTAAAGTTGAGCTTGAGGCACTGCAAAAAGAGCTTCCCCACGCGAAATGGATGGCGCAGTACCAACAAAACCCCACATCAGAGACTTCTGCCATTGTTAAGCGGGATTGGTGGAAAACTTGGGAAGATGATGAGGCTCCCAACTGCGAATTTACGGTAATGTCGTGGGATACGGCGTTTGAAAAGAACAACCGTGCGGACTATTCTGCGATGACTTACTGGGGTGTGTTCTATAAAGACGACGATAACGGCATCCGGCAGGCTAATATCATCCTGCTCAACGCATTTAGAGACCGTATGGAGTTTCCAAAGCTTAAACAGGTGGCGCTCGACGAATATAAAGAGTGCAAACCTGATTCGATCATTATCGAGAAGAAAGCTTCTGGGGCACCGTTGATTTATGAGATGCGGGCGATGGGTATTCCTGTGCAAGAGTTCACCCCAAGTAAGGGTAATGACAAGATTGCACGACTTAATGCGGTAGCAGATATATTTGCAAGTGGTCGGGTGTGGGCACCGAACACACACTGGGCGGAAGAGGTCATCGAAGAAGTTGCAAGTTTTCCTGCGGGAGATCATGATGACTATGTGGACTCGGTGTCTTTGGCGCTGATGCGCTTCCGCAAAGGTGGCTTTGTCCGCACGCTGCTCGACGAAGAGGACGAGCCTGTGTATTTCAAGGGGCGTCGGCAATACGCCTACTATTAAGGATAGATCATGGCTACAAGCTTTTTTGACAAAGCACTAAATCAAGCTCCAATGGGACTGGCTAACGAAGGTCTGGTCATGGAGCCAGACATCGAGATTGAGATCGAAGATCCCGAGTCAGTATCAGTAGGTCTTGGCGGTCTAGAGATTGTGATCGAGAAAGAAAAAGAAGACGACGAGTTTAATGACAACCTTGCCGAGAAGATGGATGCCAAGGAGCTAGCCACCCTTGCCGAAGACCTGTGCAGTGATTTTGAAGATGACATCTCATCCCGCAAGGACTGGATGCAGACTTATGTGGATGGGTTAGATCTGCTTGGGCTAAAAGTTGAAGATAGGACAGAGCCTTGGCCGGGGGCGTGTGGTGTGTACCACCCCCTGCTGACTGAAGCTGTGGTGAAGTTTCAGGCTGAAACCATCATGGAAACATTTCCAGCGCAAGGTCCGGTGCGTACCAAGATTATTGGTGAAGAAACTAAAGAGAAGAAAGAGTCTGCTGTGCGTGTGCAGGCAGATATGAACCACCAACTTACCGATGTGATGATCGAGTATAGACCCGAGCACGAGAAGATGCTGTGGGGACTGGGGCTGGCAGGTAATGCGTTTAAGAAAGTCTACTTTGATCCAGGGCTTGGCAGACAAACCGCGATGTATGTCTCTGCCGACGATATTGTTGTGCCATATGGCGCTGCAAATATTGAGACAGCCGAGCGAGTTACGCACGTCATGCGTAAGACTAAAAATGAGCTAGAGCGGCTAATGGACAGTGGGTTCTACGTCGATGTAGAGCTTGATGACCCCACCGATTCGCTCGATGAAGTAGAGAAAAAGATTGCGGAAAAGATGGGGTTCAGGGCTACAACCGATAACCGGTACAAGCTCTTAGAAATGCACGTCACCCTTGATCTTCCAGGCTTTCCTGACAAAGATGAAGATGGTAAAGAGACTGGGCTGGCTGTTCCGTACGTCATTACGATTGAGAAATCAAACAGTAAGATCTTAGCCATTAGGCGTAATTGGAATCCAGACGATGAGCTAAAGAAGAAGCGTCAGCACTTTGTTCACTATCCTTATATCCCAGGTTTTGGCTTTTATGCCTTTGGGCTTATTCACTTGATTGGTGGGTTTGCCAAGTCGGGTACGTCTATTCTCCGTCAGCTTGTCGATGCAGGTACGCTATCAAACCTCCCAGGTGGGTTCAAAACCAAGGGTATGCGTACTAAAGGTGATGACACCCCGTTTGCTCCGGCTGAATGGCGTGATGTGGACATAGCCTCGGGTGCTCTCAAAGACAACATCATGCCGCTTCCGTACAAGGAGCCGTCGCAGGTGTTAGCTGCACTTATGGACAAGATCATCGACGAGGGTCGTCGGTTTGCGTCCGCAGCAGATCTTAAAGTCTCTGATATGTCGGCTCAGTCCCCAGTTGGGACGACGCTAGCGATCCTAGAACGCACACTGAAGGTGATGTCGGCTGTTCAGGCGCGGATTCACTACGCGATGAAGCAGGAGTTCCGGCTCTTAAAAACCATCATTGCTGATTACACGCCTGAGACTTACGACTACGAGCCAGTGGATGGTCGCCCCAGGGCTAAAAAATCAGATTACGACAACGTCGATGTGATACCGGTCAGTGATCCGAACGCAGCGACAATGAGCCAGAAGGTGGTGCAGTATCAAGCGGTTATGCAGTTGGCTGCTACTGCGCCTCAGTTATATGACTTACCTTATCTTCATAGGCAGATGTTAGAGGTTCTTGGTATCAAAAACGCCGAGAAGCTCGTGCCAATGGAAGATGATATGAAACCGACTGACCCTGTATCTGAGAACATGGATATGTTCCAAGGCAAGCCAGTCAAGGCGTTTATCTACCAAGATCACGCCGCACACATCACAGTGCACATGTCAGCACTGCAAGATCCAATTACTGCTCAAATTCTTGGTCAGAGTCCAAACGCTCAGGCCATGCAAGCAGCATTTATGGCGCATATTGCCCAACACTTTGCATTCCAATACCGTAAAAACATCGAAGACAGACTCGGGGTTCCCTACCCTGCGCCCAACGAAGAACTGCCAGAAGATATGGAAGTCGAGATTTCCAGACTCGCTGCCGCAGGAGCACAAAAACTCTTGCAGGCTAATCAGGCTATGGTTCAACAAGCCCAAGCTCAGCAGCAAGCACAAGACCCCATTGTGCAGATGCAGCAACAAGAACTTCAGCTTCAAGCTCAGGAATTACAACGCAAAGCCGCTAAAGATCAAATGGACGCCCAACTCAAAGCAGCTCAGATTGAGACTGAGCGGATGCGTATTCAAGGGCAGATGGATATTGATGGCGCTCGATTGGGCGCTCAGATCGCCAAAGATCAGACAGAGCAGGAGTTCAAAGAAAGCGTTGAAGCTGTTCGTAACGAGATAGAAGGTACACGTATAGGTGCTGATATAGCTCGGAATATTGCTGCAATGCAACAACAGCAAGAGCAAGCAACGGCTAAAGCTATGAACAAGCCAGAAAAGGGGGCTAAAGAATGACGGAGTCTGAGAAAGTTTTACGGCATTTGATCAGCCGCTGTAATGATGAACAGAAGCATTTAGCCGAAGTTCTCGCACAGGGGTTGGCAAAGGACCACGCGGATTATCGTTTTCAGTGCGGTGTGATGCGTGGAATTGCAATAGCGCAAGGGTATCTTGCCGATATGTTAGAAAGGATGAGTGACGACGATGAGTGAACTCCTAGTAGGGTCTACAAGCGGCTCTGCGACGGTATTGCCTGAAACCGCCGAAGAAAAAGCGCGACAACTCCCTGAGCCATCAGGTTATCGAATCTTGTGTGCAATCCCAGATATTGAAGACAAGTTTGATAATGGACTCATTAAAGCCGATGTCACGATGCACCACGAAGAATTACTAACGACGGTGCTTTTTGTCATCAAGATGGGGCCAGATGCGTACAAAGATGAGAAGCGATTCCCGTCTGGGCCGTATTGCAAAGTGGGTGATTTTGTATTGGTACGTCCGCACGCAGGTACACGATTGAAAATTCATGGTCGTGATTTTCGCATCATTAACGATGACTCTGTCGAGGGGGTTGTAGAAGATCCTCGCGGTATTAGTCGCGCATAAGGGGTTAAAAATGGCTGAACAAGAAAACGCCAACACTGATTTTGAAATTGAAGTAGAGGACGATACACCCCCAGAGGATCGCGGGCGGGAACCTTTACCTAAAGATTTAGTTAAAGAACTTGAAGAAGACGAGCTGGAAGAATATTCCGATAAAGTAAAGACGCGCCTCAAGCAGATGAAAAAGGTCTGGCACGATGAGCGCCGTGAGAAAGAGCGTGCGTTACGTGAACAACAGGCTGCGTTTGAAGTGGCTCAAAGGCTTCAAGGAGAAGTACAAGAATTACGATCTAGAGTTACTAAAAAAGATGGTGATCTTGTTGCTACTGCTAAAGCAGCAGTTGAACTTCAGTTAAAAGAAGCAGAAACAGCATATAAAGACGCTTATGAAGCTGGAGATTCAGAAAAGCTTTTAGAAGCTCAAAAAAGGCTTACGGAAATTGGTTTTAGGCATGAACAACTACGTAATTATCAACCGCCTTTACAAACTGAAGAAACTCAAGTAAATTTAAATAACGCATTACCCCAAGCTCCAAAGTTAGATCCTAAAACTGATTCATGGCGTAGACAAAATACGTGGTTTGGGTCAGATGATGAAATGACCGCTGCCGCACTTGGCCTAAACAACAAACTGCTTAGAGAGCGCGGACGAGAATTTGAGGGAACTGACGAGTATTGGCAGATCGTTGATAAAACGATGCGAAAAAGATTCCCTGAGTATGATTGGGAAGATGAACCTTCTGAGGCTGAGACAAAATCATCCACAGTAAGAACAGAAAGACCAGCTACAGTTGTAGCTCCTGTTTCTCGTAGTACGACCTCCAAAAAGGTCAAACTTAAAACATCCCAACTTAATGTTATCAAAAAGATGGGTATTACTCCTGAACAATATGTTAGGGAAATGATGAAATTGGAGCGTGCAAATGGCTGAAAATCGTTTATCCAGAGAAGTTGAAAACCGAGAAAAATCCGCTCGTCCTAAACAGTGGAAGCGTGCAGATGTCCTACCTGAAGTTGATCCAATGCCTGGATACGTACCTCGTTGGGTGCGTGTATCTTCGCTGGGTAAGGCTGATCCCAAGAATATCTCTGCCAAACTCAGAGAAGGCTGGGAGCCGGTAAGGGCTGAAGAACAGCCTAATCTTATGTTTATGCGAGATGAGAATAGTCGGTTTAAGGACAATATCGAGATCGACGGATTGTTGCTCTGCAAAATGCCTGAAGAGTTCGTTAAACAACGCACCGATCACTTCAAAAATGTTGCCAAAGCCAACATGGATGCTGTAGACAACAACTTTATGAGAGAGAGCGATTCCCGTATGCCGCTCTTTGCAGAGAAGCGTACTAAGGTTTCGTTCGGTAAAGGAACTTAACTTAAACGAGGTCAAAAATGGCATATCCTGTTGTTGACGCTCCCTACGGTTTTAAACCCATTAATGAACTTAATGGTCTGCCGTATTCTGGAGCAACACGACAGTTCCCTATTGCCCGAAGCTACGGTACTAATATCTTCTACGGAGATTTGGTACAGCTAACGACAAATGGAACTTTAATCCTAACGTCCTATTCTGCTGCTTCTAGCCCCAGTACAGTTATTGCTGGTGCTATTGGTATCTTTATGGGATGCCAATTCACTAACCCAACGACTAAGCAACTTCAGTTCTCGCAGTATTATCCTGCTAGCACTGCTGCTGACGATATTCTCGCCTTTGTGGTAGATGATCCGTTTGCTGCATTTAAAGTTGCCGTAGTTGGACAAGGCACTTCAGTTAGTAATACCGTTTCCGCGATTGGTTACACCAATCAGTCTATTGTTGGTACTAACGTATATGCGGTTACCGGTGTTGCTGGTAGCACGACTACGGGTAACTCCAAAATGGCTGTGTCAGGTAGCTACCCCACAAACGGTACTGGAACGGTTCGCGTTGCTTCAACTAACTTACCTTTCCGTGTTATCCGTACGGTCCCCGAGACTGCTTACACCGTAACAGGTACGGGCAGTACTTCTGGGTCTTCGACCACTTTGACGTTAGATGCAGCTATTACTGGCCTTCAAGCTGGTATGCAAGTTGTAGCTCCAGCAGCTTCGGCTGGTGCGTATTTCCCTGGTAGTTATAACTACGTCACTAACGTCAACAGCACGACAGTTACGCTTGCTTCCGCAATCACTCTTGCAGCTAATTCTCAGGTTTCCTTTGTTGGATACCCTGAAGTGGTTGTTAAGTGGAACGAAGGCTGGCATAGCTATCAGTTCGCTACTGCGCTTGCGTAAAGGGGAAACTAAATGGCTATTTCACGCGCACAACTACTGAAAGAGCTTCTCCCCGGCCTGAACGCATTGTTCGGCTTGGAGTACGCTCGCTATGGCGAAGAGCACAAGGAAATCTACGAGACTGAGACTTCCGAGCGTTCGTTTGAAGAGGAAACCAAGCTGTCTGGATTCTCGGCTGCACCAGTCAAGAACGAAGGCAGTGCGATGGCCTACGATAACGCGCAAGAAGCTTGGACCGCTCGTTACGTCCATGAGACTATTTCTCTAGGATTCTCGCTGACCGAAGAGGCTATCGAGGACAACCTGTATGATAGTCTGGCTAATCGCTATACCAAAGCTCTGGCTCGCGCTATGAGCTATACCAAGCAGACCAAAGCTGCTGCGGTTCTGAACAACGGCTTCAACACTGCTTACACGGGCGGTGATGGAGTTGCTCTGTTCTCAACAGCACATCCTTTGATCTCTGGTGGCACCAACAGCAATACGCCAGCAGTTGCGGCTGACCTTTCTGAAACATCGTTGGAAGCAGCGGTTATTCAGATTGCAGCTTGGACTGATGAACGTGGTCTGTTGATTGCAGCTAAGCCCAAGAAACTAATCATCCCGTCTGCATTGCAGTTTGTTGCAACTCGTATTCTGGAAACGGAACTTCGCGTTGATACGGCAGACAACACGATTAACGCCTTGAAGAACAATGGCTCGATCCCCGAGGGTTACGCCATTAACCACTTCTTGACGGATACCGACGCTTGGTTCCTTACGACTGACGTACCCAACGGTATGAAACACTTTGTCCGTGCACCTTTGACACAGGGAATGGATGGAGACTTCGACACTGGGAACGTTCGGTATAAGAGCCGCGAGCGTTACTCGTTTGGCTGGTCCGATCCTCTCGGAATGTTTGGAAGCCCTGGCGCTTGATATAAATCAATCACTTAGCGCAGAGAACCCCGCTTCGGCGGGGTTTTTTGTTTTCTACGCCTAATGTGGTACATTACCTGTTACTAAGTCACAGGAGATGAAATGGATACCACAAACCTACCCAAAACCCGCCAAGAAGCTAAAGCTACTGGGGCAAAGTATTACTTCACTGGTGAGCCATGTAAGCACGGGCACGTAGCCCCCCGCAAAACAAAAGGTGCTTGTGTTGAGTGTATTAAGATTGAATGGCGGCAGGCAGCAGAGAAACGTGCCGATTACTTCCGTGAATACAACAAGCGAGAAGATGTCAAAGATCGTAAGAATGAATGGTATGAAGCCAACCGAGAGCAGGTTATTCAAGCGGCTGCTACACGCCCGTTAGAAGTTAAACGGGTATACCAAAAAGCTTGGAAAGAACGTAATACGGTTTGGGTCCGCGCAGATACCAAAGCTAGACGGAGAAAGCACCGTTTAGCAACACCAAAATGGTTAACGCAAGCGCAAAAAGGACAGATCAGAGAGCTATACAAAATAGCCATAACGATGACAAAAACTACGGGAGAGCAATATGTCGTTGATCATATTGTTCCTTTACGTTCTGAATTTGTATGTGGCTTACACGTACCTTGGAACCTTAGAGTTATTCCTCGTCAGGAGAATTTATTGAAGTCCAACAAGCTTATTGACACGCCCCCCACAACCTGATAAAACACTGATATTCCGGGGTTAGCCCGGTGTATTAGACAGTCCCGGCTGACGACATGCAGACTAATACACCGATATCGCATGTGAGGATCTAATGGCGAATACAACCTTTAGTGGCCCAGTCATATCTGACAATGGGTTTGTAGGTGCGGTTACCGGCAATACCACAGGTACAGTTACTGGGAATGTCGTAGCTACTGCTGGGTATATTCAACTTCGTACAGCAACAACGGCACAAATTGCTTCGGCTACAGACTCGGTAAACACCACAGGCAAAGTTGCCGGTACTATCGTGTTTAACACTACTCTAGGCACATTAAAAATTGCTACTGGTTCTAGTGCTACTAGTACTTGGGTAAACGCTGACGGTACTACTGCTGTTACACCTAGCTAATTAGGGGCGCATCATGGCATCCATGCAATATGATGTCTTTGCGACCCAACCGCTGACCTCGACTGGTGATTTTTTAAACCAAAACGGATTAGCGGTTCCACGCGCAAGGATCAAAACAATTTACGCAGTGAATGGTGCGTCTGCGGGGTCTGTCGTTATTCGTGATGGCAGCTCCACGGGTCCAATTCTGTTGACGGTTAATACATCCACAAGCGCAACAGCAGGCTATACCATCATCCCACTTCCCGGCGAGGGTATCCTAGCTTCTACTGGGCTGCATGGCACTGTTACAAACACTGCGTCAATGGTGGTCTTCTATGGCTAAGACTCCGGCATGGCAGCGCAAGGAAGGCAAAAACCCAAAAGGTGGTTTGAATGCTAAGGGTCGAGCTTCTTATAACGCAGCTAATCCGGGTAAGCCTGGGTTAAAAGCACCTCAACCAGAGGGCGGGCCTCGTAAAAAGTCATTCTGTGCCAGGATGGAAGGCATGAAGAAGAAGCTTACGAGTGCTAAGACTGCTAATGATCCAAACAGTCGCATTAATAAATCGCTAAGGGCTTGGAAGTGCTAAATGGACCCGATTATTCTTTGGAATCTAATTACGTCTATTCTGGTAGCTCTGGTGATGTTTATGCTTAAGAACTCACACGATGAGCAACAGCGCATCCAGATCTTACTAAACAAAACGAGGGAGGAAATCGCTCGTGATCACATCACTCGTGCAGAGGTTCGTGCAGACCTTGAAAAGATTATGGAACGGTTTGACTCAGGCTTTGAACGGCTTGAAGCAAAGATTGATGCGCTTGCTAAGAAAGGACAATGATGCCATCGACAAGCCGCAAGCAACACAACCTGATGGCAGCGGTGGCAAACAACCCTAAGTTTGCAAAGAAAGTAGGTATTCCCCAGTCTGTAGGTAAAGACTTTGTTAAAGCCGACGAAGGTCGGAAATTTTCAAGAGGTGGTGACATGAAAGAATCGAAAGCAATGATGGCTAAAGAAGTTGGCTTCATGAAGAAAAAGGGCGCTCCCAAATCCATGATTAAGCATGAGATGGCCGAAGCAGGTATGAAGAAAGGTGGTAAAGCCAAAGCCTACGCGGGTGGCGGTCTTGCTGCTGGACATAAATCGGCTGATGGTATTGCCAAAAAAGGTAAGACCCGTGCTATGCAAGTAAGAATGGCTGGCGGCGGGAAGTGCTGAGATGATGCCTTCTCGCGGGATGGGGGCGATTCGCGCCTCCAAGATGCCCAAGCCGGTTACTAAAGCTCGGCGGGATGACACCGATTTCACGGCGTTTTCTAAAGGTGGCGAGTCCCGTGTGAACGAAGCTGGCAATTACACCAAGCCGGGGATGCGTAAAGCATTGTTCAACAGCATCAAAGCTGGTGGCAAAGGTGGATCGCCGGGGCAGTGGTCAGCCCGAAAAAGTCAGTTATTAGCTATGAAATACAAGCAGCGGGGCGGGGGTTATCGAGATTGAAAGCACCTCAGCAGAGTCTGAAGAATTGGACTGATCAGAAGTGGAGGACCAAGAGTGGCAAACCTAGCACACAGGGTTCAAAAGCAACTGGCGAGCGGTATCTCCCAGAGGCGGCAATCAATGCTCTTACACCTGCTGAGTACGCTGCGACAACAAGAGCTAAACGCGCTGGAAAACGCTCGGGAAAGCAATTTGTCAAGCAACCAAAAGGCATTGCTGCTAAAACCGCGAGGTACAGATAATGGCTAAAAAGTTTCCTGATTTAACAGGCGATGGGGATGTGACCAAAGCGGACATTCTCAAAGGTCGTGGTGTAGAAGGATTTAAGAGCGGCAAATGGATTCAAGCTGCTGTTAAAAAACCGGGAGCACTTCGTGAACAGCTTGGTATTAAAGGCAAAAAGCCAATCCCTGCGAAAATGCTTGATAGGGCTACTAAGGCTCCGGGCAAACTTGGGCAAAGAGCTAGACTTGCTAAAACGCTCCGAGGGATGAAGTGACCACATCAGGCACCGTTGCATTTAACCCAGATCTCAATGAGCTGATCGAAGAGGCTTATGAGAGATGTGGTATCGAGGTGCGTACTGGGTACGAACACCGCACGGCTAGGCGTTCCCTAAATTTGATGTTTACTGAGTGGTCTAACCGAGGAATTAACCTGTGGACTATTGAGCAAGGTCAAATTGCTATGACCACAGGCACAATTACATACCCATTACCAGTCGATACAGTAGATCTCGTTGAACAAGTTATCCGAACACAGACGGGAATTCCGCAGACAGACATTAACATCAGCCGCATTTCGGTAGATACTTACGCCACTATACCGAATAAAAATGCTCAAGGTAGACCCATTCAAGTTTGGATTAACAGACAGACCGGTCAAACCTATCCGCTGCCTGGACCCAACGGAACTAACCAGACTACGGGCGTGCTGCCACCATCGATCAACGTCTGGCCTGCACCAGATCAAGACAACTACTACACCTTTGTGTACTGGCGACTACGCCGGATGCAGGATGCGGGTATTGGATCAAACGTGCAGGACATCCCCTTCAGGCTCATCAACTGTCTCGTTTCAGGATTGGCTTACTACTTATCGATGAAAAGCCCCGAAGCTGCACAGCGGATGCCTCAGTTAAAACAGATGTACGACGAGCAGTTAATGCTTGCGTTAGACGAAGACCGCGAGAAGGCACCCTTGCGGATCGCACCACGACAGTTGTTCTACTGATATGCCTAATCGGTTTGCATCAGGTAAGTATGCTATATCGCAGTGCGATAGATGTGGCTTTCGGTACAAACTGAAAGAGCTTCGTGAAATTGTTATCAAAACTAAGAACGTTAATATCTTAGTCTGCCCTACGTGTTGGGAGCCTGATCAGCCACAATTGCAACTTGGTATGTATCCTGTGGATGACCCACAGGCTGTACGCAACCCGCGACCTGATACGACATATCGCGTTGCAGGTTTAAATGGGTTGCAGATCAATACAACGACTACGCAACTAGGTAGCGGAGATCCCTCTGGTGGTAGTAGAATTATTCAGTGGGGATGGGCACCTGTAGGTGGGGCAAGATCCTACGACACAGGACTAACGCCAAACAATCTTGTGCTGGGCATCACGCTGGGCACTGTTACTGTGAACGTCACATAGGAGCCTATGATGGAAGGCAAAGCAGCAGTTAAAGCGCATGAAAAAAACATGCACCCTGGCAAAAAGCCGACCTTTCGCAAAGGCGGTAAAACCAACCTTGAGATGAAAAAACTAGGTCGAAACATGGCGAAAATTGCTAACCAGAAATCGCCTTCGTTTACTTACAGATCGGGAGCTAAATAATGCACAGCAAAATGCCAACACCCGTGCCTGTTAAAGACACAAATAACGGCTATCCCAACAATGTACCTAATACCCAAACAGTAAAAGTCCGGGGAACCGGCTGCGCTACGAAGGGTACAGGCGCTTCTAAGAAGATGGGATAATGAATTACGAAACTCTTTTCCTTACAATTCAGGGGTATCTTGAGAACGATTTCCCTACGTTCACAGGGAAAGACTCGGCTAACGCATCTACAAATCTGACAACAAAAAATCAAATTGATACGTTTATAAAGCAAGCTGAACAGCGTATTTATAACTCGGTGCAGTTTCCTAATTTTAGGAAAAACTATTCATCGACGTTAACGCCAAGTACTGCTACATTTACAACGCCTTCTGATTTTTTAGCGGTCTATGAATTTTCAATCACTGACCCCGCCACAAGTTACCAAGAGTTTTTGCTAAATAAAGACGTTAGTTATATCCGCGCCTCGTATCCCAATCCAGCAACAACAGGGGTACCTAAATATTACGCACTGTATGCTGCTACGTCTGCATCAACAACTATTCTTTTAGCGCCTACACCGACTATTGGGTATACCTATCAACTAAATTATTTTTATTACCCAACTTCTATTGTTACTGCGGGGACAACTTGGCTTGGTGAAAACTTCGACTCTGCTTTGCTTTATGGTTCTTTGATGGAAGGTTATACCTACATGAAAGGCGAAGCTGATGTAATTGCTGGATACGCTAAACGGTATGAAGAAGCTATGATCCTTGCTAAGCGTCTGGGTGATGGTATGGATCGTCGTGATGCTTATCGGTCTGGTCAAATTAGGATGTCGGTGAATTAATGGCTTTTACTGGCAACTACACATGTAATTCCTTTAAGCAGCAATTGTTTGAAGGGGATTTTGATTTTTCAGCCACTACGACTCAAGTTTTTAAAATAGCTTTGTATACTAACGATGCTACGCTTGATCAGACTACGACGGCTTATTCGGTGGGTACCGCAGGTCAAGTATCTGCTTCGGGGTATACGGCTGGTGGACAAGTTATTACCCCTTCACTTGCTATTGATAGTTCTACAGGGATTGCTTATATTGACTTTTCTAATGCTTCTTGGAGTGGCGCTTTCACTGCTAGAGGTGCTTTAATTTATAAAGCTGATGGGGTAACAAATCCAGCAATATGCGTACTTGACTTCGGGGCGGATAAAACATCTACTACGACGTTTCAAGTTGAGTTCCCACCAAATACAAGTACTGCGGCGTTAATACGGTTAGCTTAGAAGTCTTGTTAAAACGGAGTAAGGCATGGCTAGCACTTGGTCAGATCTTAAATTTGAGTTAATTGACACGGGTGACCAATCAGGAACCTGGGGTGCTACTACTAACAGTAACCTCGGTACAGCCATCCAACAAGCTATTGGAGGTAAATCTGACGTTACGATATCAAGTTCGTCAGTAACGATAAGTTTAACTAATACAACAGCTCTACAAGATGCTCGTGCGCTTTACTTGAACCTTACAGGAACGCCTGGAGGTGCAGCAACACTAAATGTTCCAGCCGTTCAAAAAGCCTACATTGTTTATAACAACACAACAGGTGGTTTTGCTGTAACTGTAAAAGTCAGCGGGCAGACAGGTGTTTCTGTACCCAACGGCAAAAGTATGCTTTTGTACGACAATGGTACAGATGTTGTTGACGCGATTACCTATTTGTCTTCTTTAACTACGGGCAACATAACAGCAAGTACCTTTAACAAAGTAACAATTACAGCACCAGCCACATCATCTACGCTGACTGTAGCGGACGGCAAGACACTTACTGCTAGCAATACGCTCACATTTACTGGTACGGATGGATCAACCGCTGCGTTTGGGGCAGGTGGTACGGTTGCTTATACTCAGAATAACTTATCAGTATTTGCATCGACAACATCGGATCAGTTGCGTGGTGTTATATCGGATGACACAGGTACTGGTTCGCTGGTATTTGCCACAAGTCCTACGCTTGTAACACCAAACCTTGGCACACCTGCATCAGTCACACTGACTAATGCAACCGGTCTACCTCTTACTACAGGTGTGACTGGGGTACTTCCCATCGCTAATGGTGGAACAGGTCTTAGTGCTCTTGGTACAGCTAATCAAATATTAAGGGTAAATTCAGGAGCAACAGGTCTTGAGTACGCTACTGGTGGAAATGGAACAGTAACGTCAATAGCTATAGCAGGCGGAAGTACAGGGCTTACTACCTCGGGCGGTCCAATTATTTCGTCTGGGACGATCACGCTTGGCGGCACGTTAGCAATAGGTTCCGGAGGTACAGGTCAAAGTGATAAGACATCAGCTTTTGATGCACTGGCCCCTACTACGACCAAGGGCGATTTAATTGTTAATACGGGAAGCGATAACGTAAGACTTCCTGTGGGTACAGATACTCAAGTACTTATTGCAGATTCAACTGAGCCTTATGGTGTGAAGTGGAGTTCGGTATCAGGAGCGGGTTCAGTTACTTCGGTAGGTATCTCAGCCCCTGCCATATTTACGGTATCAGGGTCTCCAGTCACTGGAGTTGGTACGCTAACACTTTCTTATTCGGGTACGGCACTTCCCATCACATCAGGCGGCACAGGACTTACGGCGCTTGGTACGGCGGGTCAGGTGCTTAGGGTTAATAGTGGTGGTACTGCACTAGAGTATGGCGCGGCTATAGGTGTTGGTGATGTTGTTGGGCCTGCAAGTTCAACAAACGGACAACTCCCAGTATTTAGCGGGACGACAGGAAAACTCATTACTAACTCTACCTTGTCAGGCATCCTGAAAGGTACGACAGGTGTAGTGAGCGCAGCGGTGGCTGGTACGGATTACATCGTTCCTGGTGGCGCGTTAGGTACGCCATCATCCGGTACGTTAACTAATGTCACTGGGCTTCCAATTACAACAGGTGTTAGCGGTCTTGGCACTGGTATAGCTACAGCGTTAGGTCAATCAGTAGGCACAGCAGGGGCGCCGGTACTATTTAATGGTGCTTTGGGTACACCCTCATCCGGTACGCTTACTAATGCCACGGGCTTGCCAATCACAACAGGTGTATCAGGTCTTGGTACTGGGGTATCAACAGCGCTTGGATTAACGGTAGGTACGGCAGGCGGGGTTGTAACCTATAACGGTGATGCAGGTACACCATCTTCTATTGGATTGACTAACGCGACTGGATTGCCGCTTGCAACGGGCGTTACAGGAACGCTTAATTACAGCAACGGTGGTACAGGATTATCTGCGTTAGGTACGGCTAACCAATACTTGCGTGTAAACGGCTCGGCCACGGGTCTTGAGTACGCAACACTGTCTTCATTTGGTGATGTCACAGGCCCAGCGAGTTCTACAGACAATGCCATTGCTAGGTTTGATTCAACCACGGGCAAGGTTATACAGAATTCAACCGCAACGATCACTGATATTGGTCAGGCATCGTTTGTTGGCTATACACAGGTCACGGCAAATACAGGCGCTGGTACATCGGGTTACTTAGAGCTACAAAGTAATGACGCGGGGTCTGGCACGAAGACGTTACGCATCCAGCCAAGTAACGCAGCCACAACGTCAACCCAGACTTACACTTTCCCGACAGACTATGGTTCTGCTGGGTACTTCTTGCAAACGGATGGTACAGGTCAGCTTACATGGGCTAACGCTGGAGGCGGTGGAGGTGGAGGCGGGCCGGTTCTTGAGTCACAGATTGTGATTAGCCAGAATTACACATTCACAAGTAATACAAATGGATTATCAGTGTCACCTGTAACAGTAGCGGCAGGATATTCGGTTACTGTTGGTACGGGCCAAGCCTGGATGATTTTAGGTTAAGGAAGCGAGATGAGTAAGATCAAATTCCAAGGTAATGCAAGTGGCACTGGGACGACGACGTTTCAGTCTGCCAACACCTCTTCTAATACGACGTTCACGCTTCCTGGTACGGATGGTACGAACGGGCAGGCATTAACAACCGACGGTTCTGGGTCGCTAAGTTTTAGTTCTGTAGGCTCAGGAACGGTAGCGACGGTTTCGGTTGTTTCGGCTAACGGCCTAGCTGGATCAGTTGCAAACGCAAGCACGACTCCAGCGATTACGCTTTCCACCTCAATTACAGGTGTACTCAAGGGTAACGGCACAGCGATCTCTGCTGCAACAGCAGGGACGGATTACGTTGCACCAAGCGGTGCTTTAGGTACACCCTCCTCTGGGACGCTTTCTAGTTGTACGGTAGATGGTACAAATAAGGTTGGTTATATTGGTGCGCCACAAAGCACAAACACGACCGTGGCAGCAAGCGATGCAGGCAAGCATATTTACTTCACAGGTGGATCGACTGCAACGCTTACGGTAAATACGAACTCCACAACTGCTATTGACGTAGGGACAGTGATTCTTGTAGTCAATAACAACTCTGGAAACCTAACGATTTCTGGTGCTGGCGTGACGTTTCAGTTAGCAAACGGTGCAACAGGTAATAGGACGGTAGCGACAAAAGGTATGGCAACGATGTTAAAGGTTGCAACTGATACTTGGTATGTTTCTGGAGCGGGGGTAACCTAATGGCTGGCGCACTTACAGCGGCAATTGCAGCGGCGTTTGCAGGTAGTGCTGCGCCATCAAGCGATCAGTACTTTGAATACACCACGCTACTGCTTCCTGGCAACGGTACAAATGGCGCACAGAACAATACGTTCTTAGATGGTTCTACCAATAACTTCACCATCACCCGCAACGGCAACACGACACAGGGTACGTTTAGCCCGTTCTCACAGACGGGGTGGGGGAATTATTTCAACGGTTCTAGTAGGTTAAGCAGTACAACAGGTAATGTTCTTAACTGGGGGACAAATAATTTTACGGTTGAGATGTGGGTCTATTTGACAACTACTAGCTCAAATATGATGTTGCTTGAGGGGCCAACTAATAATGATTTTCAGTTGTTTGTTGAATCAGGAATATTGAAAGCAGGTTTTGGTGGCGCAGGCGTAAGCGTTTCTTATACATTACCATCGACGTTTGCAAATACTTGGAACCACATTGCAGTAGTTAGAAGTGGAACATCGACAAATCAAACGGCTTTGTACGTTAACGGTGTCAGTCAAAGTACAGGAACATGGTCATCAAGTGGTGCGGCCACAGGATTTCAAATAGCAAGAACGTCTGCTTATACTTTATATGGCTATGTTTCTGGTGTTCGTGTTATACAAAACCAAGCCCTTACCAGTGGTAATTTCACTCCGCCAACTGCTCAAGTAACAACAAGTTCCGTAGGATGGACTGGCGCTAATGTGGCCGGTTCATTGACAGGAACGGTTTCTCTTTTGTTATGCACTTCTAATCGGTTTGTTGATAGTAGCGGCACAGTTTCAACAATCACGATAGGAGGCTCACCATCCGTCCAAGCCTTCTCCCCATTCAACCCCACTGCAAGCTGGAGTGCTGCTACCTATGGTGGGAGTGGGTATTTTGATGGTAGTGGGGATTACCTTACAGCACCGAGTAATGCTGCTTTTACTCTTGACTCCACTGGAGACTTTACTGTTGAGTGCTGGATTTATCCAACCGCATCTCTTGCTACATCTCCCGTTGTAATTATTTTGTCTAATGTTGCTGATTATAACTCTGCGTACACTAATAGATGGGGTTTGATTGCTTCTGGATCAACTTTAGGGTGGTTAAATTCAAACGGTGGCTTTGGAATACAAACATCAACTTTGACTTTATTAAACACTTGGACGCATGTAGCGGTTGTTAGAAGTGGTTCAACCATAACTATGTATGTCAATGGTGTGGCATCAGGAACTCAAACGACAACGCAATCGTATACAACACAAAGTGCATTAGGCGTTGGTTATGTTTCTGGAGCTACTGCATTTCCAGGTTATATATCAAACGCCAGAGTAGTCAAAGGCACTGCGGTCTACACTTCTGCCTTCACCCCACCAACCGCACCACTCACCGCCATCACCAACACATCCCTACTACTCAACTTCACCAACGCCGGTGTCTACGATGCTACAAGTAAGAATGACTTGGAGACGGTGGGGAATGCTCAGATAAGTACGACGATCTCTGCTAAGTGGGGAAGCGGGAGTATTTATTTGGATGGTACTAACAGCCGATTTAATTTCTCACCTCCAAACCTTTTTATATTAGGAACTGCCGCATTTACTTTTGAAACATGGTTTTATCCGGTAGCCGCTGGCGGTAGCGGCACGATCTTTACTTGTAAGTTGTCAGGGGGTAGAGGATTTTATTTAGTTTGGAGTACGGGGAGTGTTTTAAGACTTCTTGTAAACGCCGGTACAAACTGGAACGTAGATATTTCAAGCTCCGCATTAACTTTGAATACATGGCATCACATTGCTGTAACAAGATCTGGTTCAACGTTTTATTTGTTAGCTGACGGTAGTCTTGCGAACTCACAAGGCGGTGTTAGTGGTGAGATATGCTCTACGGTTCCAATTGTTAAGATCGGATCAGATGACGCAAATGGAAGCCTAATGACGCAAAGTTATTTGCAAGACACACGTTTTACAAACGGTATTGCGAGATATACAGGGGCATATACCGTACCAACAGCAGCTTTTCCCACGTTATAGAGGTAGACCATGCAATACTGGACAAAGAACGGGTCTATCCCAAGCACTGAAACAGACGGTACTGAAGGCTGGCAACCGGCTCCTTCGCCTCCAACAGACGTTCCTGATGGTAAAGAGTTGGTATGGCTAAACTGGGAATGGCTGATACGTGACCCTAAGCCAGTAGACAGGGCAGGATGGCAGTGGAACTGGCAGCACGAAGGCAAGACTTGGGTAGAGAGTCCGTGGGGTAATGTGGAAGTTGTGGAGGTTGTCCAGACCATGCAAGTTGAATCGTTTGCTACAGATCAGATTGTGAATCTAACAACATCTCAGGTGATGTAATGGCTAACACCATCAACGCCACGTCAGGCATAGGCATAGTCTCTACGGCTGACAACACCAACATTCTCACGCTACAGACCAACGGCACGAACGGTCTTACGATAGACGCTAGCCAAAACGTATCGTTTGCTAATCAGCTATCGCTTGGCGTTAGCGGTACAACGATGCAGTTAAAACTGTCTGCCGCAGCAGAGACGGTAACTATTGCAGCAACAGCCGCCACGGGTACAGTTAACTTTGACGTATCTACGCAGTCCATCCTGTACTACACAAGCAATGCCTCTGCTAACTGGACGTTGAATATCCGTGGAGACGGCTCAACAACGCTTAACAGCATCATGGCTACAGGCCAGAGCGTGACGGTAACTCACCTAGTAACGCAAGGCAGTACGGCTTACTACAACTCAGCCCTAACAGTAGACGGTAGTAGCGTTACGCCTAAGTGGTCAGGTGGTTCCGCGCCCAGTGCTGGCAATACCAATAGCGTAGACGTTTACACCTATACGCTTATCAAGACTGGTAGTGGTTCGTTCACAGTCTTTGCAAGTCAAACACGGTACGCATAATGCCTATTTTGTCTGCGTTCGGTGCTGCAAGGACAATACCTGGGGCTAGTGGTGTTGTTGAAGGTGAATACGCTTATAGCTTCAATGGGTCATCATTTTTTACTTATCCAGCATCAACGTCATTTGCCATAGGTACACAGCAGTTCAGCATTGAGTGTTTTGTATACCTAAATGCCTACCCATCAACGACAGCAGCAATCCTTGATTTTGGTTATGGCACAGGTAGTTCTCAGCCGCAACGGGTGCAGTTTTACATCAACTCATCGGGGCAGCCTGCTTTTGTAAGAAACGATTACCCAACGACTAGCAGTTCTACAACAGCCACTTCATCAATAGCCGTATCGCTTTCGACGTGGACGTACATCGCCGTATCTAGGCTTTCTTCTGGCGTAGTTCGTGTGTTTGTCGGTTCCTCACAGGGCGCCTCTGCAACCATATCTGGAACTATCACAAGTGGTACAGGGATAACACCATCGGTTGGAAACGGTACTGTGCAAACGACTAGATTCCTAAATGGCAGGATCAGTAACTTACGTTTCAATCTTGGATCATCGTTTTCAACGGCCACGGTTCCTACGCAGCCTTTGACAGCTGTAGCCACAACCAAGATGCTTACATGCCAATCATCAACCGTTAAAGACAATAGCGTTGCTAACGGTGGCGGCCCTTGGACGGTTACTAACTCTGGCGTTATTGTTTCGGGATCTGGGCCGTTTTAATTACACGGAGTGGTTATGAAAAAGTTTTTATTGATTACGCCCCTGCTACTAGCGTCATGCGCCACAAACTACGAAGGTTATGCCGAGGCTAATGTAAAGATTGCTCAAGCTCGCGCACAAGCTGAGAGTGAAAAGTACAAGGCAATGGCTGCAATTGCTGCTACGGGTGATGCTGCGGCAAAAGTTGCCGCCGTGATGAGCATGGCGCTTGGGCAGCCTGGTCAACAGCAACAACAGATTGCACCTCCCAAGTCGGCAGCAGACACCACCCTGCAAGCCATAGCAACCATCCTGCCAAGTATTGCTCAGATCTACGGTATCAACCGCCAAGTTGCGCTGGGCATGGAGCAGGTCAGGGGTAACGTAGCCATCCAGCAAGCTGTAAGCAATGCGTCGGTCATGACGGCAAGAAGCACGAATGACACCTTTGCAAGTATCGCTGGCAAGATTCAAGCACCAGCAGCAAACGTGACTACAACCACAACGACATCAACCGATAACACGCATACGCCGACTGTTGTGACGACGGACAAAGCCGTTGTGCTTGATCCTAAAGTTGTGACTGTTGATAAGCCCTTGATCGTAAATCCAACCGTGGTGCGGCCTGAAGTGGTTAATCCTGTGATTGTTAACCCAACGCTTAAGTAATCATGAATTGGTCAGACGTTTTAAAGGCGGTCATACCGGTTATCGTAGCTTCATTGGCGTGGTTACTTGGTCAAGTTGCTGACTTCTCAACTCGGTTGACCAAGATTGAAGGGTCCATGCCGGCCTTGATTACCAAAGAAGGGGTGCCGACCGACAGCCCAATTTCTGCTGAGAAACGCGCCTTGCAGAAAGAGCAACTTATGCAACATATCAACGAACTTCAGGTCAAGGTTAGATTGCTTGAAGAGCGTGAAAAGCTAGGGAAACGGTAATGTTTGAACTACTGTCCGGTGGTCTTCTTGGCTCCATATTCGGTGGTTTGTTTAGGCTCGCCCCTGAAGTCCTTAAATTCTTGGACAAGAAGAACGAACGCGCTCATGAGTTAAGTATGTTCCAACTCCAGACTGACTTGGAAAAGCTGCGCGGTGAATTCAAGATGGAGGAAAAGTATGTTGATTACTCCATTCAGCAGATGGACACCATTAAAGCTGCGTTTCAAGAGCAAGCTGAAACGGCTAAAGCAGCGGGTTGGTTTGTGGCTGCTATCTCGGCGTTGGTGCGTCCGGGCATTACTTGGGCTTTGTTCTTTATGTATGCGACAGTCAAGGCGGCTGCGCTTGTTATCGCGTTTCAGACGGGTGCAGATTGGACCGAGGTCGTGAGCAAGTGCTGGGACGAAGATGACTTTGGTGTCTTTACAATGTGTATTACGTTTTGGTTCGTTGGGAGAAGCCTGGAACGATATAAAGCGGGTGTTAATTAATAATGAAAACATGTAGCCGGTGCAAAGAAACAAAATCATTTGAAAGCTTTTCCTTTTGCAAGGCAAATAAGGATGGCTATCAGGGGTGGTGTCAACCGTGCATAAATGAGGCAAGACGAAAGCCTCCTGAGTCACCAGAGGTTATCGAACAAAAAAAGGCCGAGCAACGTCGCATAAAACTAGAAAAGAAACGCCTTTATTATTTGGCTAACAAAGAAAAACACGCAGCCAACATGGCTGAAAACTATCAAAAAAATAAAACTGAAGTAAAGCAACGTGTGGCTGAGTGGAAAAAACAAAACGTCGCTAAGGTTAACGCTAACTGCATGAAACGCCATGCACAAAAACTTAACGCCACCCCATCTTGGCTAACAGAAGATGATCACTGGCTTATTGAAGAGGCATATGACCTAGCAAAGTTGCGTACAAAAATGTTTGGGTTTGTGTGGCACGTTGATCACGTCATCCCGTTGAGAGGAAAAACGATTTGCGGGCTTCATTTGCCAATCAACTTGCAAGTAATACCGGCAACTGAAAACTGCTCAAAACGTAACAGCTTTAAGTCATAATGGAAACGATTGCTGAGTCTCTTGCCAAAGTCTGGTTTCTTGGCGTGGCGGTTGTTGGGATTGCGGCTTATGCAGTAACGCTCAAGGTCAGAGTTGATTACCTTGAAAAGAACTACGACAAGCAGATCACAGCTTTGTGGGAGCAGGTTAATAAACTAGTGGACGAAAGGGCTGGCGGTGAATGAGGCTAAGAAGCTTTGCAAGGATGTACTGATCAAGCCTTTTGAAGGCTTGGCAAAGCGCTTGCCTGATGGAAGAGTTCAAGCCTATCCCGACCCCGGAACCCGTGGGCATCCTTGGACCATCGGATGGGGGGCCACAGGACCAGACATCAACCCCGGAACCGTCTGGACGATGGAGCAATGTGAAGACGCCTTGGACCATCATGTGGAGTATTTTGTCAGAGGTCTGGTAAAGCTATCGCCTACCATTCAAACTGCACTGCCAAGACGCATTGCCGCAGTCACTAGCTGGGTCTACAATTGTGGCCTAGGGAACTACCGAGTTTCCACGTTCAAGAAACGTATAGATGCGGGGGATTGGAATGGTGCAGCAGACCAATGTATGCTTTGGAACAAAGCTGCCGGAAGAGTCCTCCCCGGCCTTACACGTCGTCGCGCTGCTGAAGCTGCTTTAATGAGGTAAAAAATGCCATTCCTCAAACTTAATTTTCGTCCAGGGGTCAACAGGGATCAGACCAGCTATTCTGGCGAAGGTGGTTGGTATGAGTGCGACAAGATTAGATTTTTTTCAGGGTACCCACAAAAAATTGGCGGGTGGAAAAAAGCTACGCCCAATTTCTTTTTTGGAGTAGCTAGACAAATATTTAACTGGATAACGTCCTACAATGATAATTTTCTTGCTGTAGGTACAGACAATCATGTTTATATTGAAGTTGGTGGGCAATATTACAACATAACGCCACTTCTTGGTACTTCAACAAACACGACTACTTTTGCTGCTACTAACGGTACTTCGATTATTACAGTTACTGAAACTAATGGTCCTGTTGGAGTAGTAGCCGGAGATTATGTAACTTTTAGCGGGGTATCTTCTCCTGGCGGTTTAGGTGGGAATATTACCGAAGCGGTTTTAGAACAGGATTATGAAATACTTACCATTACAAACACCACTTCTACAAACTATACATACACTATACAAGCTAGAACTACAGACAAAAATGCCGTTGTGCCACAAAACGCAAACGCCTCTGATTCAGGTAATGGGGGCGGGGCAGTAACTTCTAAATATGGAATAGGTTCTGGGTATTCTTCTACAACGTTTGGCTATGGTTGGGGAACTGGGACGTGGGGAACTGCGCCTTGGGGACTGGGGTCATCATCTCCGGTAAAGTTGTTGCAGCGTGATTGGTGGTTTGACAATTTCGATAATGACCTTGTAATGAACATCCGTAAGGGTGTTATATATTACTGGGAACGAGGAACTTTAGCTTCTCCAAGCACGTCATTAAGCACTAGAGCTGTGCTTCTATCATCTTTGTCTGGTGCTAGTAATGTACCTACTGCGGCAATGCAAGTTCTTGTGTCTCAGAACGACAAGCATCTTTTGGCTTTAGGTTGCCAACCATATGGAGGGGCTTCTACTGACTATGATCCATTATTAATTCGTTGGGCTAACCAAGACGAACCTCAAAATTGGACGCCATCCGCAACAACTTCGGCTGGGTTTATTAAAGTTTCCAGAGGTTCTGAAATTGTTCGTGGGTTTGCAACCCGCCAGGAGATATTAATATTCACTAATGCAAGTATGTATTCGTTACAATACACGGGCACAACAGATGTTTTTGCTTTACAAGAACTTGCAGATAATATTTCGATTGTTGCCCCCCGTGCAGTAGCAAGTGCAAATAACGTAGTGTATTGGATGGGGCAAGATAAATTTTACGTTTATACAGGACAAGTTCAAACGCTACCTTGTACCTTACGCCAATATGTGTTTCAAGATCTTAATTTTAATCAAGCAGATCAAATAGTAGCGGGTACTAACGAAGGGTTTACTGAAATATGGTGGTTTTATCCTAGTGCAAACTCTAATTGGAATGATCGTTACGTCATATTTAATCATTTAGAAAACGCTTGGTATTACGGTAGCCTTGTACGTACAGCTTGGCTTGATACGGCGCTTCGTAGTTATCCTGTAGCGTGTGTTACAGAACAATCAAGTAAGGTTGGGTATCAATACGCTCATGAGTATGGCATTAATGACGGTGACGCCCCTATGACTTCTTATATTCAATCTTCTGATTTTGATTTAGGGGACGGTGAGCAATTTATGCTTACACGTAGAGTCTTACCTGATTTTAATTTTACTCAATCTACAGCTACTTCTCCTACGGTTACTTTAACGATGGAGCCAAAACGTTTTTCTGGTTCAGCCACAAACACGATGTCGTCTAACACACAAAACGTAATATCAAGTAGCGCTACTATTGACCAATATACTGAACAAGTTTTTGTACGCGCTCGTGGTAGACAGATGGCGTTAAAGGTTGCGTCCGCAGATCCTGGCGTGCAATGGCAGCTTGGGTCGTTAAGACTTGATGTACGCCCAGACGGAAAACGTTAAAATGGCTTATTTTGCGTTTAGATCCCCCGCTCTGCCGATCCCTTCTCCTCAATATGACGTTAGGCAACAAAACGAATTAAACAGAGCACTACGTATATACTTTAATCGTTTTGATAATTTTTTAGTGCCTTATGGGTCTTTCTACGATACAACTGATCAGATAGCCACATCTACAACTACTGCTTATCCTATGACGTTTAACACAACGTCATACTCTTTGGGAGTAGCAATCAGTAGCAATTCAAGGATTTACGTAGATACTGCTGGTACATATAATATTCAGTTTAGTTGCCAGCTTGCTAATACAACAAACGCAGCTCAAGATGTTGATATTTGGTTTCGTAAAAATGGTGTTGATGTATCAGATTCAAATACACGATTTGGTTTAGCGCCACGTAAAAGTGTAGGTGATCCTTACCATACTGTTGCTGCGCTTAATTTCTTTTTAGAACTTAAAGTTAGCGACTACGTAGAGATTATGTGGTGTACTACTGATGTCGGTGTCTATTTAGAATATTACGCAGCTCCTTCTTCTCCAACCAGACCAGCCATACCATCTGTAATTGCAACAATGGTCTGGATGACAGCGTGAGGTAAATTATGTCTACATCGTTAGAAATAGCCCAAAATTCTCTCAACTCTGCTATTCAGACGTATTTTTTAGCAGTTGAATATTTTGGTGCAAATAGCCCACAGGCAGCTGCGTCTTTAGCAAATGCAAATGCAGTACAAAGGCAATTAGACGAAGTTTACCAAGCTATGCAGGCGGCTAATAGGCAGGCCGCCGAACAAGAAGCCGCCAGACTTTTGGCTGAGCGGCAAGCAGCAGTTGACAAAGAAAATGCACGCATTGCTGCCGAACAAGAAGCCGCTCGTATTGCTGCCCAACAAGAAGCTGCTCCAACAACTACTGCTCCAACAACTACTGCTCCAACAACTACTGCTCCAACAACTACTGCTCCAACAACTACTGCTCCAACAACTACTGCTCCAACAACTACTGCTCCAACAACTACTGCTCCAACAACTAC
>SXGQ01551172.1_pt1 | contig 29495 bp, 38 predicted proteins | sample 3178371 | NCBI WGS metagenome assembly SXGQ01 (sample SAMN11356859, study PRJNA531348) | freshwater metagenome | isolation source: freshwater sample F1-20 | place: China: Fuxian Lake, Yuxi | collected 2017-12-25 | reverse complement strand
ATAACTTACGCGTAGGCGGTGATCTTTATTTACGCCATACTCCCATCAAAACCCTACCGGATAACTTACACGTAGGCGGTGATCTTCATTTACGCCATACTCCCATCAAAACCCTACCGGATAACTTACACGTAGGCGGTGATCTCAATTTATCCAATACTCCCATCGAAACCCTACCGGATAACTTACGCGTAGACGGTAGTCTTTATTTATCCAATACTCCCATCAAAACCCTACCGGATAACTTACGCGTAGACGGTGATCTTTATTTACGCGATACTCCCATCGCGCGAAGTAAAACATCCGATGAGATTCGTAAGATGATCGAAGATACCGGAGGGTCAATCGCCGGCGCGATATATTTATAATAAAAAAACGGTAATTGTTACTAAATGAACATTAATAATGAGATTATACGTGAGTGGTTTTACCGACTACCAAAAGGGTATGCAGAAGCCCCTTATTCAGAATCAGAATTAACAGTATTAGCAGATGTAATTGCTGAACATGATAACTCTATACGGAAACGGATTCCAGAAGCTGTAGGGCTGATTAATGAAGCAGATCCTGTTAGTGAGATATATGTTATTGATAACATTAAATCTATTGGATTACCACAAGATGTAAATATACAAATTATCAGCGAATATAATAAATTATCAGAGCAAGAAAAAGAAGAATTCAATAAAAATTTCAGAGTACATACTATTGATTCATATATAAGTTCGGGATGGCAAGCGTTTAAGAAATTTTTCTTAGTAAATATCGGCGGTGCCCGAGGCGGTATGGGTAATGGTGAGGTATCGATATTATTAGCAGTAAAGGATTCGCGCCCAGGCGGTACCGCCCAGCATGATATTGTTATGCCGACCGGTGAATGGGAAGTTAAAGAATTAGACTCAGGTAAATTTGATCCGGCCAAAGTAGGTAGTGCTAATAAATTCGAGTTAACTAATAAGATTCAGAAGTTTTATAATGAAATAGTAATTCCTTTATCCGATATCGGAGATCCATATCAGAGTTTAAAGAATATGGTCGATCCGGAATCTGTGGAAGACTTAAAAGAATTAATTAAAATATTTGAAACTCGGTTCATAGAAAGTATCGATAATAAAAACATACTATCAGCGAATGAATGGAAAAAGACTGCATTACATAATTGGTATGAAGGATTCAATGAACTACATAATATATTTTATAAAACAAACTTAGATATAAATATAAAAGATACAAGATTAACAATCACGGCTACTGATCAGGATCAGTCATTCTGGATATCTGATGAGGATGCCGAAGCAATAAAAACGTCTTCTGGTAATAAAGATACAGTAATGTTATCCGTCGGGGATCCTATAGACAATATCAATACAAATATTCAGATTTGGTTCAATCGTGTTATGCGAAATGAATTCATTAAGAATCCGCAACAATATATTTTTGAGCTAAATAAGATTAAAGACAGCTTTTTTAATGATATTTTAGGGCTAATCTACTTTAATTATAGAAATCCTAAACCACATTTAGGTAAACCTGAGATGTTCTCTATTGAAACGTTATCACAGGGCAGATACCGGTTTGTACTTAAAAGTGCACCATCATCACAAAAATATCCATATTTACAAGAACAGGGATAATGCGTGGTGCCACAACTGCTATGTACATTTGCACATCGCAATGATTTAAATATCATTATAGATTATGTCACGGCCTCTTACACAATACCAGAGAATAGATTGTTTGTGTTCAGTAATGCAGATACCCCAGATGATTTATATATCACATTTAATATAGAAAATAATCAACCTAATCGTATTAATAACACCATATCAATACATCGTAAAAAAGAAACCAATACTTTATATACAGTAAACGCATTGAATAAGGTGGTTAAGGACGCTAACAATGGTATACTAGATCATCGATTCATGATAGATTGGTATCAGTACAAAAATTCATTGTTATTGACAGTCGATGATACGCTTAAACATATAAAACTACGATTATTTAGTAAAATTACTATATGATGATATGGTTTTACGTTACCTATAAGGTAAATTAACACGCTCATATACAGCTAACTTTTTTTTTACTTTTTTTTTAAATCATTTGGAAGTATGAAAAAAAGTATATATATTAGCATTATCAATTAACTATTAACCATTAACAATTAAACAAATAACAAATGGCAATTAATCTCGATGAAATTAGAAGTAAGCTTGATAAACTTCAAAATCAAACAACCAAACAAAATAATATATGGAAGCCTGAGGCCGGTAAACAGCAGATACGTATAGTACCATACCAGTATAATAAAGAAAATCCATTTCTTGAGATGTATTTTCATTATGATCTAGGTAAGAGAATGTATACTTCACCTATTACATACGGCCGACCTGATCCCGTTGTGGAATTCTGTGATAAGCTTAAATCATCTGGTAATTCAGACGAATGGCGTCTTGGTAAAAAAATGGAACCGAAAATGCGTGTCCATCTTCCTATTATAGTACGCGGTAAAGAATCAGAGGGAGTTAAATTTTGGGGATTCGGTAAATCTGTATACACTGAACTGCTTGGTTTCATAGCTGATCCGGATTACGGTGATATCACAGACCCGATACATGGCCGTGATATTGTAATTGAATTTAGTCCGTCAGATAAAGAAGGTACATATCCTAAGACGACTATTCGCATTAAACCTAACGCGACTCCTTTGACAGAAGATCGTAATATTGCCCAATTGGTGGCCACCCGCCAACCGAAAATTGAGGATGTATTTAAAGAGCCGTCATATGAGGAATTGGAAAAAGCACTACACGATTGGTTGAATCCATCAGAGTCACCGGAGGATGCTAATGCCACCGTTACCGCAGATAATAAAAAGCGTATCGCAGAACCGACCAATGTGGCTAAAGTAGATGATGTATCTGCCGCATTTGATGAACTATTTAATTCATAATTGTTAATTATATAAGGCTAATATCTAGTCTTATACTATTGTAGAGGATGATCTGGCAGTAATATAAATAAAAGCCAGATCATCCTTTTTATCACCGGTATACTGGTAAATTACTGCATTATATAGTGTAGATCTGAAAATAATAAATTATAAAAATGGCTAAAACAAAACAAGAACAAGCCGATGAGCTAGCCAGCGAATTAGCTGAAGCATTGAATAAAAAATTCAAAAACACTAATCATAAAACAGCATTTTTCCTAGATGGAGATACCGATACTCCGGCAGATGTTTCCGGATGGATTAGTACGGGGTCATCCATGTTAGATCTTGCAATATCCAATCGACCTAATGGCGGATTTCCGATTGGTAGAATAGCGGAGATCACCGGACTTGAAGCATGTGTTACTGCTGATACAAGACTAATTGTAAAAATACAGTAATTAAGATTAAAACGAAGTATTAACACATTTAAGAATAAAAATGAAAAAACAGTTAAATGATACCGAATGGGAGATTTCGATTGACGAAGTTCTTCCACTTATGGGTGAGGGTAAGCGTATTTTTGTTAAAACAAAAAATAACGAATTTGCTGAAATTGAATCGTATGTAGAAAAAGGAAACATATTAACATATGAAGTAATACTACAGAATGGCAATTCGATAAAAGTAACCCCGGAGCATGAATTTTTTACTAATGCCGGATGGGTTAAATGTAAGGATTTACGAATTAATGAACATATGATATTATGTGATGATAATTCATATCAAGAAGTCCAGTCTATTAATAATATCGGAGTCCAAAGAATAGTCGACATTAATGTAAATCATCCCGATCATTGTTACTTTGGAAATGGAATGTTAAATCATAATTCCGGAAAGTCGTTGTTAGCTGCACATGCCCTAGCTAATACACAGAAACAGGGCGGTATGGCCGTATATATTGATACAGAAAATGCCATTAGTCGAGAGTTTCTAGAAGCTATCGGGTTAGATCTAGAAAAAATGCTATATGTTCCGTTGGAGACGATAGAGGATATATTTGAAGCAATTGAAGGTATCATTGAATCAGTACGTAAATCTAATAAAAATAAACTTGTTACAATTGTAGTTGATTCTGTAATGGGGGCTTCAACTAAAATTGAAATGGCGGCTGAGTACGATAAAGACGGGTATGCTACTAGTAAATCTATTATTTTATCAAAAGGTATGCGTAAGCTTACTAATATGATAGGCCGCGAAAAGATTTGTTTGATATTTACAAATCAATTGAGGTCTAGACTCGGGGTAAGTTTCGGAGATCCATGGTGTGTAGATCCGTTTACTACCAAAATAAAAATACGATATAATATGAATGATAACTTTATAGAAGAAGAAATTACATTAGCTGAACTAGCAGACCGGTTTTTACATATCAATGACTTCGACTCAGAAGAGATATATGATATGTCTAATTTGGATATAGAAGTAGAAACTTTAGATTCAGATAATAATCGTACTTTTGTACCGATTAAAAGTTTTATCGTAAAACCATCAGTAACGGATTATTATACTGATGGCAAAATTAACGTGACCGGAAATCATAGATTTATAGAAAACGCCCAGGAAATATTTGCAAAAGATCATCCGGATTTTAAAAATGTATTAGGTGATATGAAAGTAGTCGATTTGGAAATTGATAGCGATGATCATACTTATCTAGCCAATGGGCGATTAAATCATAATACGACTTCAGGCGGTAAGGCAATTCCGTTTCATGCATCCGTACGATTACGCCTTAAATCGTTAGGTCAAATTAAAGCAAAAAAGAACGGCATTGATCAAATTATAGGTATACAGACTCGTGCACAGGTAATTAAAAATAGGATGGGTCCGCCACTTAAATCTGTCGATTATGATATCTATTTTGAATCCGGAATTGATAACTATGGTGGTTGGTTGAATATAATGAAAGACCATAATTTAGTGCGCCAAGCTGGCGCGTGGTATACTTATACTACTAAGGCCGGTAAAGATATTAAATTTCAGTCTAAAGATTTCGAGAAAATACTAAAGAATGATAATACTTTACATGATGAAGTATATCAATCCATATGTAACTCATATATCTTTAAATACAAGCCAGGCGAAGATTTTGGCGTTGATGATATCATTATTGATACGGATTTCACAAACGAAGAAGCATGATTGAACAGGCACGTTTTCGTGAACTGCTGAGTCAAATAAATAAAGATCGCGAAGATCAAGTCGGCCGTAATCGCGATAGTCATATTATGATTATTGACGGACTTAATTTATTTATACGTGTATTTTCTGCGATCCCATCATTAAATGATGATGGCGATCATGTCGGCGGAGTTGTCGGATTTCTGAGATCATTAGGCTCAGTTATCCGGCAACATAAACCTACTAGATGTATTGTTGTGTTTGACGGTAAAGGAGGGTCTGCTAGACGTAAAAAAATATATGCAGATTACAAGGCTAACAGAGCTGTAAAAACGAGGCTTAATCGGCATGAAGAATTTGCGGATATTGAGTCCGAGCAGGACTCCATGCGGCATCAATTCCAACGCATCATAGAGTATCTAAATCAGTTGCCAGTAACCCTTATGGCTATTGATAATATCGAGGCCGATGACACAATTGCCTATATATCTAAACAAATACTAAATAGTGCATCACAAAAAATAACAATAGTGTCAACCGATCGCGATTTTCTGCAATTAGTTGATAATCGTATACATGTATGGAGCCCGGTAAAAAAGAAGCTATATACTCCCGATACTATGCGGGAAGAATTCGGATTTGATCCAAGTAATTATTTATTGTATCGCATGTTTACTGGCGATGCCTCTGATAATATAACAGGCGTCCCCGGCGTGGCATTGAAGACTTTAATAAAAAATTATCCAGCTATTGTTCATAAACATTTAGACATCGATGCTATTAAACAGTATACCGCTGATCAACTAGCTACATCTAAATCAAAGTTATATCCAAAAATTCAAGAAAGTATAACGCAGGGTATATTAGATCGTAATTTCAGTCTAATGCAATTATATGACGTTGATATACCCGGTAATGCGAAAATGTTAATATTGGATAAGACTCGTGAAGAAGCTAGTCGATTAAATGTATTAGAATTTAAGAAAATGTTCATGCAAGATAAATTATATACTACAATTAAAGATGTCGATACTTGGCTCATGAATAATTTTAATACAATCAATGCATTTACTGCTAAGTAACAGATTTTTTCTTATATTCATAGTATGGTAGACCGACTGACGACTTTTGGCTTTAATTTTCAGATTAAAGTCATAACTTCATTATTAACTGATAAAGCATTTTTACAGCAGGTATCTGATATATTATCAGCTGATTATTTCGAATCCGAAGCTAATCAATGGATCATAACATCGATTTTACAATATCATAAAGAATATCGATCATCACCCACATTGGAGGTGATGAAGGTTAAATTACAGGACGTCGATAATGAAATAGTTAAAAGACAGATTATTGAACATTTTAAAGATGCATGGAAGGCTGTCGGTTCAGATGATTTAGATTTTATTAAAGAAAAGACTATTGAGTTTTGTAAAAATCAGGAAATTAAGAAGGCTATTCTTGACTCTGTTACATTGCTAAAAATTGGTAAGTATGATGATATTAAAGTAAAAATTGATAATGCACTTAAAGCCGGCGGGGATCGTGACATTGGCCATGAATATATGACCAATATTGAAGAACGATATACAGAGGCTGTACGTAATGTATTACCAACGCCATGGGATGTTGTTAATGATATAACAGATGGTGGTATTGGTAAGGGTGAATTAGGCGTTATGGTAGCCCCAGCTGGGGTAGGAAAATCGTGGTGCTTGATGAATATCGGGGCTCACGCGGTTAAAGCTGGTAAAACAGTACTACATTATACATTAGAATTAAATCAAGCATATGTTGGGTTGCGTTATGATTCGGTAATTACTGGAATAGCTAACCAAAATTTAAAGCATTATCAAGATGAAGTGCGCCAGCAGCTTGATAAAATACAGGGTGAACTAATTATTAAGTACTTTCCAACCAAAACGGTATCTGTATTAGGTATCAAAGCCCATATAGAAAAATGTATACTTCAGGGTAAACGCCCAGATTTAATTATAGTTGATTATGCAGATCTGCTCCGCGGCCATGGCCAAGAAAAGAGACATGTACTGGAAGGTATATATGAAGATCTACGTGGCCTGGCCGGAGAATATGAAGTACCAGTCTGGACGGCATCGCAAGCGAATCGTAACAGCTTAGAAGAAGATATCATCGATGCCAGCAAAGTTGCTGAGTCATACGGTAAGGTCATGGTAGCTGATTTTGTTATATCGCTATCACGTAAAGTGACTGATAAATTAGCTGGGACAGGCCGATGGCATATTATTAAAAATCGATTCGGGCCCGACGGTATTACATTTCCAAGCAAATTAAATACTTCAAATGGGCAATTCAATATATATAGTGATACATCAGTGCATGGTAAAGATGCGCAGAAACAAATGGATAATGGTAATGAATATGCTAGGAAGCTATTAGCACAGAAATATAAAGAAATGACAAACGATGGTTTTGAGTAAAAAATCTTTGATTTTGATACTAAATCAGGCCGATCAACTCATGTCGCCGTATATTTATTATTGAAAAGTATAGTTTTCAACAAATTATTTTTACATTAAATTTTAACAGTTAAGGATATAATTATGGAATTATCAAATGAAATTTTAAGTGATATTACCGTCTATATGAAATATGCGAAATACCGACCTGAGTTACAAAGACGTGAGACATGGGAAGAATTGGTAACTCGTAACAAACAGATGCATATTAAAAAGTATCCCGCTATTAAAGATGAAATTGAAGCGGTATATCAATACGTATACGATAAAAAAGTATTACCATCTATGCGTAGTTTGCAATTCGGTGGTAAGTCTATTGAAATATCGCCTAATAGAATTTACAATTGTGCATATTTGCCTATTGATGATTGGAGAGCGTTTGGCGAAGTAATGTTCTTGCTATTAGGGGGTACAGGTGTGGGCTTCAGTGTACAACGGCATCATGTAGATGCATTACCGGAAATACATAAACCAAATTCAGATCGCGAACGTAGATATTTAATCGCGGATAGTATTGAAGGTTGGGCAGATGCTATAAAAGCATTAATGAAGAGTTATTTTTATAGTGGCTCGCGTATTAAATTCGATTTTAGTGATATACGCCCAAAAGGTGCTCGTTTAGTTACATCAGGCGGAAAGGCCCCGGGGCCTCAACCTCTTAAGGAGTCGTTAGTAAAAATAGAGGGGATACTAAATGAAAAACAGAATGGTGAGAAGCTTAAACCTATCGATGTTCATGATATCGTGTGCCATATCGCTGATGCAGTTTTAGCTGGTGGTATCCGCCGCGCAGCTCTTATATCGCTGTTTTCAACAGATGACGATGAAATGATTGCATGTAAATCGGGTAATTGGTGGGAATTGAATCCTCAGAGGGGCAGAGCTAATAACTCAGCAGTGTTAATGCGACACAAAATTACCAAAGACTTTTTTATGAGTCTATGGAAGCGAATTGAAGCATCCGGTGCAGGAGAACCAGGAATATACTTATCGAATGATAAAGATTGGGGTACTAATCCGTGTTGTGAAATTAGCTTACGTCCATACCAATTCTGTAATCTATGTGAGGTAAATGTATCGAACATCGAATCACAGGCAGATTTAGATGAACGTGTAAAGGCTGCTACTTTCATTGGCACACTTCAAGCCGGTTATACAGATTTTCACTATCTTCGCCCAGTCTGGCAGCGTACCACTGAAAAGGATGCCTTGATCGGCGTCGGTATGACTGGTATAGGTTCTGGTGAAATTCTTAAATATGATATGAAATCATCGGCTAATATTGTTAAACAAGAAAATGCTCGCGTGGCTGCATTGATTGGAATTAATAAAGCGGCCCGATGTACGACTGTCAAACCCTCAGGTACCTCATCTCTTGTTCTAGGTACATCTTCTGGTATTCATGCATGGCATAATGATTATTATATTAGACGTATTCGTGTAGGAAAGAATGAGGCTATTTATACATATCTATCGATATATCATCCGGAATTAGTCGAAGATGAATATTTCCGCCCACATGATACAGCTGTTATTAGTGTACCACAAAAAGCGCCTAGTAATTCGATATTACGTACGGAATCGCCTATACAACTATTAGAACGTGTTAAACGCGTACATCAGGAATGGATAAAGACTGGCCATCGTACTGGCAGTAATACACATAATGTCTCAGCTACTATATCAATACGCGACCATGAATGGGACGCTGTAGGCGAGTGGTTTTGGTCAGAACGTGAGCATTACAATGGATTGTCTGTTCTGCCATATTCAGACCATACATATAAGCAGGCGCCGTTCGAAGACTGTACTAAAGAAGAATATGAGCGATTAATGCAATCATTATCAAATATAGATTTGACAAAGATTGTTGAATTGGATGATAATACTGATCTTCGGGCAGAGGCGGCATGTGCTGGTGGTGGCTGTACTATTATTTGATTAGCCAGTCTAAATGTTGTATACATACTTAGGTAAGGAAGATTGGATATATACCTTATACATCCTCTCTACATCATGAAAATATTTTTATGATACATATAGGTGCGCGTTAATTTTTTACATATATTTATAGCATGGAATTAGATAAACAAAAAGCCCATCGCATTTTAGAGTTACAATTACTAGTCAATTACGCGATTGATCATAATGGCGAAGCCCCACTCTGGGCCGCTAATGAATTAGATGAACTCGTCAATGGGCTCAATGATCGAGAACTAGACTATATATTCATGAATTATCATTAACCGCTATATCATAATGGCATATTTAGACTGTCCAATCACTATCAAGTATAAAGATCATCATACATCTACAACTATACATACGAAAACTTTTCAAAATACCAATATTGATTGGATATATGACCGATTAATGAAAAATCGATTACCTGGATTCACTGAAAATACTGTGATAATTCATATCGGGGTAGGAAACAAATTTGGTTAATTGAAAAAATTATTTTATATTCATTTAATAAAATTCATTAATGATGAAGCAAAGACAAACGTTTAATTATAAAGACATGTCACTTGATTTCAATTGGCATAAAATACCCGCATGCGACCAAGAGTATCTACGTACCATGATTGCGGAGACTGTTAATTCTATATCGGTTAAAGCGACTGGTAAATCATTTAAAGAAATGTATCCAAACGCTGATAATTTTGCAATGTTCCAGTATGTATATAATAAGGACCGGTATCAGTCAGAATTTGCAATTCCAACCGCTGAAACAGCATCGCACTTACTCGATGGTCAGAAATATTGGTTAACTTGGACATATCAATAATAACATGGCTAGATATTTAAGTACAAAACTATTTGAAAATTACTCTGTAGCTATTCGTCAATGGAAAGCTCAACACTCACATTGCCAATTATTACATGGCTATGCTTTAAAATTTAAAGTATGGTTTGCTAGTAATGAACCGGATATTGACAAACAACTCGATGATATGAATTGGATCGTCGACTATTCAGGATTCAAAGCTCCACCGCAGGGTAACGGCTTGAAAGATTGGATGAATGATAAATGGGATCATACTATGTTAATCGAAAAGGATGATCCATATTTAGATCTATTCCAGACAATGCAAATGGAAGGCTTGTGTAAGTTAGTAGTAATGGATAAGATAGGAGCAGAAAGTGCTGCTAGAATGGTCTACGAACATTTCAATGAAGTGTTATCTAAAACAGATGCCGGCCGTTGTAAATGTATTAAGGTAGAATGTTTTGAAAACGATAATAATTCATCTATATACGAAGAATAATTTATTATCGTATGATAGAAGTAATTAAACATCTCACCGGAGCATGTGGCGAAGGTCATATGACGATTTGGCATTTTTTTGCAACAAGTACTCTTTCATTAACATTCATAACAATAACAATTAAAAACTGGATCAATGGGCGAATTAGAAGAAAATAAGTTACTAATCTCCGAGGATTTTTATAGCATTCAAGGAGAAGGTATATCAACAGGTGTACCAGCATATTTTATTAGACTAGCAACATGTAACTTGACTTGTGGGGCAACACCTAAATTTGTTAATCAATTCAAACGTGATGATGTTAGCTATGATCCCGGTAGTTTTAAAGGAGATCTACATGATTCGGGTAAGGCTACGTGGACATGTGATACTATCCCAGTCTGGGCACGTGGTATTGAATTACCATATGAATATTTAATTGAGAGATGGGTAGATGAAGATATACTTGAAGAAGTGGCTAATGGTATAATTCATATGATATGGACCGGCGGTGAACCATGTATCCCGAACCATCAAAAAAATATTGTTAAATTTATGCGCTATTTTGAAGAATATTGTAAAGTCGCTGATTTAACATTTACACCGTTTGTAGAGATTGAAACTAACGGTACATTTGTTATCGATGATGACTTAGCTGACTGGATTGATCAAATCAATTGTTCACCGAAATTAGCTAACACTGGATTGTCATCGAAGATACGCATTAACGCAGATGCGATTAAGTCCATACAACGACACCGTAGCTATCAGTTTAAGTTTGTGATATCGACTGAGGACGATATACATGAAATATTTGATACATATGTTAATGTATTTAATATACCTATTACTAATGTAGTTTGCATGCCAGGCCTAGACGATCAACAGGACTTTTTCGAACGTACTCGCTTTTGCATGGAAATGGCTAAAAAGTACAAATTTATTGGATTGTCAAGAATGCATGTCGCTAGCTGGAATAAAACTACCGGCGTTTAATTAAAATCATAAGCAGATGAAACTAAAACCAACAGCAGATCAACTATTAATCAAAGCCAATGTTCGGGCCGAAAGAACTAAAAGTGGTATTATACTTCCTGATGGGTCCTCTGAAACGCAATTTGTTTATTGCGAAGTAATATCAGTCGGGCCCGGTAATATATCATCAAATGGTGTACATATTCCAATGTCAGTTAACATAGGTGATACTGTAGTAATACACCAGACCCATGCTAATAATGCATCACGTAAAATTAAAATTGATAATATAGAATACATTCTCATCAAAGAAACTGATATAGCAATGATTTCAACTGAAAAGGATTGACCGCATGCGTAATAAACAAATAGAATTGGTAGCGCCGGGTATGGCGAATGGTATTTCATTACAATTATATAATGCCCAGCGGTATGATGATAAATTGAGTCTAACGTCTGATCAAAAATTTGATATTATCGATGCAGCAGCGGATGCTTATGGTAAATTTCTCGATGCACTCGGTGTAGATTGGAGAAATGACCCTAACTCTAAAGATACGCCGCGGCGTGTGGCAAAAGCGTATGTTAATGACCTCTGGGCTGGTAGGTACAATGCTGCCCCATCGATCACTACGTTCCCTAGTGACCAGTACGACGGTATCGTCTTTGAAGGCGGCATTCCATTGACATCAATGTGTTCACATCACCATCAGCAAATACAAGGTAGGGTTAATGTAGCATATATTCCAGGCGAAAATGGTAACGTGATCGGATTATCAAAATTAAACCGCGTAGTCGAACATTTTGGCCGGCGCGGTGCTATTCAAGAACAATTGACGGTTGCGATACATAATGCAGTTGATACCATTATTGAGGATAATAATGGTGTAGCTGTTATGATCGAGGCTACTCATAATTGTGTACAGTGCCGCGGCGTTAAACATGGTGGTGCTAGTATGAAGACGAGTAAGCTGTCCGGTGCCTTTAAGGATGATGCTGCCACTCGAAGTGAATTTTATGAATTTATAAAAGGATATTGATGTATCAGTCTATCGCATATCGCCGTAAGGATAATACTGTACATATTTGGGATGACCAAACTGGTTATCGTAAAATAAACTATAAGCCTTATGCATATCGAAAAAACTCTTATGGTCAATTTGTCACGCTCGATGGTACTCGGGTAGAAAAAGTTTTCAATCCAAATCGAGATGAGGGGTCGTTTTATGAAATCGATGTCAAGCCTGAAACGCGTACATTAATAGATCTATATGGCGATTCGGATGAGCCGTCTGTAGGACATCGTACTATTTTTTTAGATATTGAAATTGATATATCTACTGGATTTGCTACTCCGGAGTCAGCTGAGAATCCGATAACGGCAATTGCTCTATTCGACCAAGCTGGTAATAGACGAATAGTTACTATTTTAGACCCAGGCCGGACTGTACAGGAAATTGATACAGCTGAATATCAAGTAATTCCTTGCCAGACAGAATATGAATTACTTAATAAGTTTCTGTATAAATATTATGAAATACGGCCAACTATTATAACTGGATGGAATATTGACTTTTTCGATATTCCATATCTATATAATCGTATGCAAAAAGTGATAGGTAAATCGTCAGCCGATACTCTATCACCTATTAAAGAGGTTGAATGGCTTAAACATCGTAACCGTTATTCTATATCAGGAGTATCGTGTTTGGATTATATGGCATTGTATAAGAATTTTACATATTCTGAAGAATCAAGCTATGCACTCGAAGCTATTTCACAAAAAGAACTCGGCCGGGGCAAAATTAAGTTCGACGGTAACTTAGACCATTTAATGCGTACCGATATACAGAAGTATATTGATTATAATATGAATGACGTTGATCTAGTATATGAGCTAGACCAAAAAATGAAATTATTAGATCTAGCGCGTGGTATATGTCATAAAGGTCATGTACCATATGAAGATGTATATTTTTCAACAAGATACCTTGACGGTGCATCTTTAACATACCTTAAACGTCTTAATATAGTAGCCCCGTCCAGAAAACCGCGTGAATCAGACGAACAGTTAGAGTTATTAGGTGCATATGTAAAAACACCGATTCCAGGTAAATATGAATGGATATATGACTTAGACTTAACGTCCCTATATCCGAGTCTCATCATGACCCTGAATATATCACCCGAGACGAAAATTGGTGTAATGAACGGATTTGATGGTAATAAGTTCGTTAAAGGTGAAGAACTATATATGACATTAGTACCATCCAATAAAGGATTTACAACTGCCACTCTCACGCAATGGCTCATTGATAATAAATACAGCATTGCAGCGAATGGGGTTGTTTATGATACCAAGATAAAAGGATTCATTCCTTCAATCCTAGAACGATGGTTCGATGATCGAGTTGAACTTAAGAATATGCGCAAAAAGGCCGAAAAAGATAATAATAGCGCAAAGGCTGAATATTTTGACCGGATGCAGCTTGTAACTAAAATTATGCTTAATTCATTTTATGGGGCATTAGGTAACGCTGGTTTTAGATTTTTCGATCCGGATAATGCTACAGCTGTTACTAGCTCAGGCCAACAATTAATTAAATTTACGGCTGATGTAACTAATAGTTATTATAAACGCCAGCTTGGTGTTGCTAAAGATTATAACATATATTGTGATACAGACAGCGTATTCTTTTCATCGCTTCCTATTATAGAAAACCGATATCCTGGGTTCGATAAAACCGACGAAACATGGATGGCGGCCCGTACTATCGAAATAGCTTCGGAGATACGAGATTTCATTAATAAATCATATGACATGTATGCCCAGCGGTTCCATAATGTCGAGTCACATAGATTTGATATTAAACAGGAATTTGTAGCTAAAGCCGGGTTATGGATAGCTAAGAAACGATATGCCCAATGGTTGATTAATCAGGAAGGACATACCATATCTAGACTCGATGTTAAGGGGTTAGATGTAGTAAGATCATCATTTCCGCCAGCATTTCGCAAATTCATGGCAGAAATACTTGAAGATATACTTAAAAATACGTCACGTGATGATATAGATGAAAAAATTGTCAATTTTCGCAATCATATTAAAACATTAGACCCTATCCAGGTAATGTTCCCGGTCGGCGTAAAAGAAGTATCCAAATGGGTGACAAAATCATTGGGTCAATATAAAACAGGTACACCAGTACATGTGAAATCGGCACTGAATTACAATGCGCTACTTAAACATTATAATATAACAGCTGTACGTGATATTATAGATGGAGAAAAAATACGATGGACATATCTCAAAGCTAATCCATATGGGTTAGAACAATTAGCGCTTAAAGGTTTTGATGATCCCGAACCTATACGAAGTTTAGTAACACAGTATATCGATCATGATAAAATTTTTAGTAGTGCATTTGAAAATAAATTAAATGATTTCTATGAAGCTCTCAGGTGGGGTAAGGTACCGGAAAATATGAATTTAAACCAATTCTTTTCTTTTGGATAATTGAAAACTAATTGTTATATTCATATATACTTAAAAAAAAGAAATCCTATGTTTGGCAAACCTTACTGGTACGGGCGAGAAGTAGAAGGACGATTTTCTGATATTGATACGGTATTTGTAAGAAGTAAAATACCTGACAATTATAATGCATACCCGCATATATACTTTACAATTGAATATATACGATCTATAGTTAATAAAGATGCCTGGGCTGATATTCATAATATTTTAGATACACGGCAAATTGTTACTATAGAAGCAACAGCGGATATATTCGATAAGATACCGATGTCAGTATTTAATAGAGCACATATCATTTATCGTATACCAGATACACATGCGACAAAGCTTAAACAAACAGATACGATTAGTCTTGATGCGGGTTGGTACCGTGTCATGCAAATCATGAAATGTAATTTAATGGAAATGACTCCCGATAGTTATAAACACGATAGAATACAACAATGAGAAAAGTTTTTTATTTTAGTCTCGAACCAATTAAATCAAGATATACTGCGCAACTCTCTAAGGAGTGGATGCCGATGACATTTGAACCATATTCCGATCAACTCGAGTTTATCGAGGTTGAAGGAGAATTTGACCCCGATCAGCAGATTAAAGTCGGGGCTGTATTAGACGCCATCGGCCGCGGCAAATACAGCCTAACTCAATGTGCAAAATTCTTGGAATATATAAATGATGGCCGTGTACAAGATAATGATATTATTTTCCTGCAGGATTATTGGACACCGGGCTTAGATGCTATATGGTATGCATTAGATCTGTACGGTATTAACGTTAAAGTATACGCCATGTTGCATGCGCAATCAGTAGATGAATATGATTTTACTTATTCAATGCGTGACTGGATGCGACATTATGAACTAGGTCTAGATAAACGTATGACTGGTATATTTGTCGGTAGTTCTATACATAAAGAGCAATTACGTCAAGCCGGGTGGGAAGCTCCGATACACGTTGTATCATTGCCAATTCATAAAAATGCTACACTGGCAAAATTAGCTCCGGGGATGTATGAAAAGAAAAATGTAATTGTATTTTCATCGCGATTCGACAAAGAAAAGAATCCATTCTTCATGCTCAAAGTGGCCGAATCATTTCTATCATACCGTTTAGATTATGAATGGCATGTTACGACCTCCGGTAAAGAATTTCGTAGTATGATGCCCGGTGTAATTGAGGCAATGGAAGCATTAGCGGCCCGGCAGCCTAGGTTTAAGTTATTGAAAAATCTAAGCAAAGAAGAATATTATACAGAATTAGCAACATGTAAAATACAATTCAATTGTTCATTACAGGATTATGTGTCATGGACGGTAATTGAAGCAACGGCATTTGGCGCAGATATTGTATATCCATACTTCCGTAGTTTTCCAGAATTTATCGATGCTACTCGCATGTATAAAGCATTCGATGTAGCTGATGCATTGGAAACTATTGAAGATGCATTGGAATCGCCTAAAATACATCCATATATAGCTGATATTTCCGATCTAGGCAGACAAATGGAAGCTTATATTGTGGCCAATGATTATATGTCAGAAATTTGTGTATGGCATGAAAAGGAACTATGTATGCAATTACTAAAAAGTGCAGGTAAATGAAGAATCTGATATATTACCCATCGCTATCCGCCGGCGGCAGCGCTGACGCTCTTAAGAAAAATAAAGAGATTAAACCTGGATTGACATCTAGGTTTTATTCTAAAGAGTTCCCGGAACTATGGCGGCATCCATATTTTTTGATTACAGCTGGACACCATTATAAAGATATGGAAGCTCGACAGAAATATGGTTGTGATGAAAATGTAACAGTTATAGGCGATTCGGGTGGATTCCAACTAGTCACGGGGGCAATAAAATGGTCTCCCCAGATTAAAGATACCATATTTAGATGGCTCGAAAATAATTCAGATATCGCTGTTAATCTTGATATTCCGCCACGCGTGAAATTTGAAGGTAAATTTCGTGAATGCCTCGATATATCATATGATAATTTCAAATATTTTGCTGAAAATCAAAGCGGCAAGACTAAGTTTCTCAATGTAATACAAGGTAATAATATACCAGAATATGAACATTGGTATTTACGAGTTAAAGATTTCGATTTTAATGGGTGGTGTATTGGTGGAGCGCAGAAACGCCTATCAATGTTCTTTAGTGGGCTAGCGCCACTACTTAAACATAAAGAATTCGAAAAAACGTCTAATAAGTATGTACACGTATTAGGGATTTCTAAGATATCAGATTTTTTCTTATTGGCATATCTTCAGAAAATGTTTAATAAGTACTATGATGGCCGTATACAAGTATCAACCGATTCATCTTCACCTGGATTATATCCCGTATATGGGACTTATTTACATACACCGCAATTTAATAAATTAACTTTTGTTGATTTATATTTTCCGAAAGGTGAAAATTTACCATATACACCAGGCACATTAGTTCCTAATCCATATGGACATCCTGTCAGTGAAGGATTTACATTTGAGGAAGTATCTAAATATGATGCTAATGTATATAACAAGATGACATTAAATAATTTGTTTGTATATGTTAAAACAGCGGACCAAATTAATGAAATTGTTAATGCACATGATGAATTGCTAGAAACAGTTATACCCCGTGATCTTTATCTAATACTAAAAAGCATGGATGAAATGTTCCAATCAGATGACCCATATACGGTATATGAAAAACATGTAAATCTATACAATAAGTTTGGTGGTCAAACTTTAACAATGTCTAATAACGAAACCTTTAATAAATTTTTTGAATAATTATGGAAAAAAAGAAACTAACTTCATTTATTGATAAGTATTATCTTGCCGGTAGTACTAATAATGCTAAACTTATTATACAAGATAAAAACATTTCATGTGATTTTATTACAGATGATCGGAATGTGGTAGGCAAAATTACATCAAACGGCTTTGATATTGATAATTGTGAGCTTGGAGTATATGCTACATCCCAGCTACTCAAAATCATGTCAGCTTTAGATAACGATATTAATATTGAAATTAAAAAAGCAGGTACTACTGCATATAGTGTACAATTAATTGATAGCAATTCTGAAGCGACATTTATGTTGGCAGACCTCGCTGTAATTAGTCAAGTGCCACAGATGAAGCAGCTTCCGAATTTCAATGCTAAGATTAAACTTACCAAAGAGTTCACGGACCGATATATTAAAGCTAAAAATGCATTGCCCGATTCATTGAATTTCGCAATATCCGCAGAGAATAACCAAGCCCAATTAATTGTGAATTATTCGACAATGAAGACTAGTCGAATTTGTTTCAATGTGGAAGCTGATGTAACATCTACATTATCGCCTATATCATTTAATGCAAATACCTTTAAGGAAATATTAACGGCTAACAAAGACGCCGAATCGGGTACTATTGAAGTATCATCAGCCGGTCTTGCGCGTGTAATATTTACTGGTATTAATTTTACATCAACTTATTATTTAGTACAACTTCAAGCATCATAATCATGAAAGTACGATTTAAAAAACTACATCAAGACGCAGTAATACCATCATATGCTAATCCGGGCGATGCTGGACTAGATATTACATGCATCGCATATGCATATAATCAAGCCGATAACTATCTAGAATACTATACCGGATTAGCGGTAGAAATTCCCGAAGGGCATGTAGGATTACTATTTCCAAGAAGCTCTATTAGTAGAACTAATCTTAGCTTGACAAACTGTGTTGGGGTTGTGGATTCTGGTTACAGGGCCGAACTTAAATTCCGATATCGATTCCCGGATGGATATACTGCCGGTAAAATTCGTCGATACGATAAGGGTGATCGTATTGGTCAATTAGTTATATTACCTTATCCGCATATTGAGCCAGAAGAGGCAATGTCACTGAGTGATACAGTTCGTGGTGAGGGTGGTTTTGGCAGTACTGGTAACTAATAACTAAGAATGTAATGTTCGGAAATATAGAAAATACGCTTTGGACTGAATATCATCGTCCGACTACACTCGATGGATATGTCGGTAATGAACATATTATCAGCAAAGTAAAGATATATCTAGAATCAGGCGACGTACCACATCTTTTGTTGCATGGTACGGCCGGAACCGGTAAATGTTTAGATTATGATGAATTAATTAACATTGAAATCGATTTAACCGAAGAAGAAATAAAACGTTTAGATCGTTTTATAGTTAAATGAGCCACTTGGTCTGATGAAATGAAGTTTAACATAATAAAAACAGTTTTAAATGATAAGATGCAAATTAACAATACCAATTGGTGATTTATTTCAATTTTTAAATATTGATAACGATTTTTATAATAAAGAACAATATGTAGATCGTTACATCGGAATAGAAACTCCTACTGGTAATTATTCTAAAATACATGCATTTGTAAAAAAACGAGGTCATGTATCTGAATATTCCTGGGGTTCAGGTAAAATTAAATGTGATGAACGACATCTCGTTAAACAAGCAGATGGATCATTCATACATATAAATAGCGCCGATCATATTATAGTTAACGGTGCGGTTGTAAATATATCTAAATCAGGATATATTGGATATATGGATGTATATGACTTTGGCATCGATTCCCCGCATGAATATATAACAACATCCGGAGTCATATCACATAATACAACCTTAGCTAAAATTATCGCTAACAATATCGATGCAGATGTACTATACCTAAATGCATCAGATGAAAATAACATCGAAACTGTTAGAGAAAAAATTAAGAATTTTGCTAGTACCATCGGATTTCGTAGGTGGCGTATATGTATATTAGACGAGTGCGACTACATGACCGCTTCGGCGATGAGCGCGCTGCGTAATTTAATGGAAACCTTTTCCAAGTCGACTAGATTTATATTGACATGTAATTACGTCGAAAAAATCATCGATCCGATACAATCGCGATGCCAGGTATTTGCTATTGAGCCGCCATCAAAAAAGGATGTAGCCAAGCGTATGGTTACCATATTACAAGAGCATAATGTTACGTTTGAAATGTCCGATGTAGCAACTATAGTTAACAATGGATATCCGGATATTCGCCGTATACTTAATACATGCCAGAGCCATGTCATTGGTAATACACTTAAATTAGATCAGGATAGCATTATACAATCCAATTATATGACAGAATTGATGGATATACTAGTCAATGAATCTAGTAAAAAAGCTTCATTTACTAAAATACGTCAATTATTAGCCGACAGTAAAGTGCGAGATTTTACTTCATTATATAGATTTTTATTTGAAAATATCGATAGCTTCGCAACTGGCCATCTTGCGAATTGTATTTTGATATTAGCAGAAACGCAAAGTACGGATACATTTGCAGTCGATAAAGAATTACATTGTATGGCCATGATGATTAAACTTATTAACGAAATAAAAGCATAAACATGAGTAAAGTTTTAGGAATGAATGGGCAACCACAAGACCCAACACAATTGCGTATTAACGCAAACGATCTTAAAGATCTAGTATGTGAAGAATGCGGAAGTAAAGTATTCCGTGAAGCAACAATGTTCAAACGGTTATCGGCATTAGTGTCACCGACTGGTAAAGAACAAATTGTACCACTTCCAATTTTTCGTTGTGATGACTGTGGCAATATTAATGCTGAATTCTTGCCTAATTCGGAAAAATAATGGCCAATGCAGCTAGTATCTTTGATCATCTATCCGGTATTACTGATAAAAAACTACCTTGGAGTAAATTATCGGAGGCTGACCAGAAATCGTTTAGTCCCTATTTAATAAACCGCTGGCTTTCACAAAACCCAGACTATATTGAATTGGTCGATATATTGCAGCGATATACTATTGGTGTATTAGATAAAAAACATGTATATCAACTATATTATGAACTATTACCTAGGCAAAAGACGTTCTCTAAGTACATCAAAGGTAAATCGGAGGACAAGTATAATGATGAATTAGTCATGTTCGTAGCCGAACGCTTTTCGGTAAATAAACGTACGGCCGCTGAATATCTAGATATGATACCGGAAGAAGATGTTAAGTCTGAACTACGCAAATATGGGCATACCGATTCTAGTATCAAGCAACTACTAAAAAAGAAAAAATGAAACTCATTGAAACAGATAATACGGGTACTGAATCATCAGCCGTGCAGTACTGTGAAAAACATTACCCGGAAATGACTAAAGAATTCCGTTTAATCATGGAGGAACAATATCGATTGTTCTGTGCTAAACAGATGAACTATGGCCCAACCAATATTTCAGTTGGCACTGCGCTTCAAACACCGGATGATGTTAGACTGAGTTTAACTGGTATCTGGTTTCGCTGTAATGATAAAATACAACGACTGCGCCAATTGGTAGTGTTAGGACATAAAGATCAGGTCGGCGAGTCTGTAGGAGATACTCTACAAGATTTATCTGTATATGGCATTATCGCGCAAATCGTACAGCGTGGTAAATGGGCAAAATGATTTGGTAGTTTCAGAACAAGTACTTATATTTAAGGTATGAAAGAGGTTGGGTATATACATCCGGTGCTTAAGTTTTCAATCAAGGAACCGGCAGACGGCGATCATAAGATATCATATTCACAATTTAGTATGTATTCCAAATGCCCGAAATCATGGGAGTTAGCATATGTAAAGAAGCTACGTACAACATCGCAGAACATAAACACAATCTTCGGTACCGCACTGCATGAGACACTACAAGCATATTTAACTACCTTATATACGGATTCAGTTAAAAACGCCGATCGTTTACCTCTCGAGCAAATGTTAATGGACAACCTTAAGACTGGTTACAAAAATGCACTGGAAAAAGGTATGCCACATTTTTCGAGTCCGTCGGAGTTATCGGAATATTATAATGATGGTGTCGAGATTCTAAATTATATTAAACGTAAACGCTCGATTTATTTTTCTACTAAAAACTATGAGTTGGTTGGTATAGAGCTTCCAATTTATCATCAGGCCTGTAATGCTAATGACGCTATTATGATGCTTGGGTATCTAGATGTAGTTATACGTAATACAGTTACAGACGAATATACTATAATTGATATCAAAACAAGTAATAGTGGTTGGAATAAATATCAAAAGGCCGATAAACTCAAAGCCAGCCAACTCGTAGTATATAAAGAATATCTAGCCCAGCAATTTGGTATAGATGTTGAAAAAATCAATATTGAATATTTCATTGTTAAACGCAAGCTAATTGATGGGGCAATGTTCCCACAAAAAAGAGTACAGCAATTCAAACCAGCTTCTGGCCGGCCGACGCGTAACAAAGTTAACAAAGAAATAGAATCGTTCATTACAACATGTTTCAATGCTGACGGTACATATAAAGAGCGTGAATATATGGCTATTGCTGGTAAAGGCTGCAAACATTGCCGCTATTGTGAATTTTCCGAGCTAGAAGATCTTTGTCCTAAAAAAAATAGAATAAAACAATGAAAGTTGCTATCGTAGGGTCACGCCATTACGAAAATACACGTAAAATACGTGATCTATTGACCGGACTCAAAAAAAAATTTGGCGACGATCTAACTATAATTAGTGGCGGATCGCGGGATGGAGCCGATCAATATGTTAAAAAATATGCACTCGAATTTGGGCTCAGATATGAAGAATATAATCCGGCGTATACACCGCATAACCTATATTCAGCAATGCCCATGGAATATTATGGACGACCATATCACGTATCACAATATCATCATAGGAATATGTTAATTGCAAAGGCCTGTGATAAAATGATAGCGTTGGTACCATCTAACATGTTAAGTGAAGGTACTGAAAGCGCTATTCAAAATGCTAAGAAGTTTAATAAACCAGTAGTAATATTAACATGAAATATTTCGCTAGCTATTTTAGTAATACATTTGCTAAATACTTTATGAAATGGCAATTAGGATTCATTGTCACAGTACCATGTATGTATCTATTTACCGATATCCTGCAATGGCCACATTGGGCAACTGTTATTGCATTTAATGCCGCCGGATCATTTATATTTTGGCCGATAGATTCATTTATTTTTAGGAAAGACGAATAATTTTTTATATATTGTGTTAGAAAGGAGTTATATGCAAACAATCAAGTTACCAACATTAAGAAAAATCGATCCAAATCGACCCAAGAAAAAGAAAATTCTTCTATTATCCGATGACATGAGAATGTTTTCCGGAATCGCGACAATGTCACGTGAATTTGTTATGGGCACAGTTAAAGAATATGACTGGGTTCAGCTTGGGGCTGCTATCAAGCATCCGGATGCCGGTAAATGTATTGATATTAGTGCTGATATAGCACGTGAAACTGACATATCTGATGCTAGTGTGAAAATATATCCATCGGATGGATATGGTAATCCAGATATACTTCGTAGATTAATACAAATCGAACGGCCGGATGCTATACTACATTTCACCGATCCGCGATTCTGGGGTTGGTTATATGGTATGGAACATGAAATACGCCAGAATATCCCAATTATGTATTATAACATATGGGATGATTTGCCCTATCCTATCTGGAATGAACCATTTTATGAATCATGTGATTTGCTTATGAATATTTCCAGGCAAACCCAAAACATTGTGAAAAATGTATTGCGTAAATATCCTAAAGAAGATTGGGCGGTACAATGGGTACCACATGGTATCAATGAAACAAAATTTTATCCGATAACAGAAAATAGCCCAGAGTATGAAGAATTTAATAAGTTCCGTACAGAGTTCCTCGGTAAAAACGATGTCGATTTCATAGTGTTCTGGAATAATCGTAATATCGCAAGAAAACACCCGGGCGATGTAATATTATCTTATACGAAATTTTGTCAGTCTTTAACTAAGGAACAATCTGACCGATGTGCACTTCTAATGCATACACAGCCGGTTGATCAGAATGGTACAGACCTATATGCAGTGAAAAATGCAATTTGCCCGGACTATAAAGTGATATTTAGCGATCAGCCGGTTGATGTTAAAATGATGAATTTCATCTATAATATGGTCGATGTTACTATTAATATTGCTAGCAATGAAGGATTTGGATTATCGGGGGCAGAATCATTGATGTGTGGTACTCCTATCATTAATAATGTTACCGGCGGCCTTCAAGACCATTGTAGATTCCAAGATGGCGACGGTAAATGGATTGAATTTAGCGCCGAGTTTCCATCAAACCACAGTGGTAAGTACCGTACATGTGCTAACTGGGCCAATCCAGTATTCCCATCAAATAGGTCATTGCAAGGATCAGTGCCAACTCCATTTATTTTTGATGATCGAGCTAATCCTGAAGATGTAGCAATTGCCATTAGAGATTGGTATGATACACCGCTTGAGACGCGCAGAGCATATGGATTAGAAGCCCGCGGATGGATGACCGGCGATGAATCTAATATGTCAGCGAGTCGGATGTCAGCCCGATTTATTGAATGTATTAATAGTTGTCTTTCAAAATGGCAACGTAGAAAAAGATTTACTTTATATAAGTATAGGCCAGAAGTAACTAAACAAGAAATGGGAATTTTATGAAAAAACTAGTAACTATCGCAGGCGCCGTAGCTACACGAAGCGGTTATGGAAATCATACCCGAGATATTGTACGCGCACTCATTAATTCTGAAAAATATGAGGTAAATATCATATCTTTGCCATGGGGTAATTGTCCAATGACAGCATTATCACCTGACACGGATCAAGATATTATCAGTCGTATTATAGGGCCACAGCTCAATCGCCAGCCTGATATATTTATACAAATATCAGTACCGAATGAATTTCAGGCCGTCGGTAAATATAATATTGGTATTACTGCTGGTATCGAGACCACGGCATGTGCGCCGGAATGGATCGAAGGATGTAATCGTATGAATAAGATTATTACAGTTTCTAATCATTCACGTGATATATTTTTGAAAACTGTTTTTGATAAAATTGACGAGGCAAGTAAACAAAAAATAGGTGAATTACGAGTTACTACACCTGTTGAGGTATTATTTGAGGGGGTCGATACCGATGTCTTCACCCCGCAACGCCAATTAACTGATAGTGTTATTACGGAACTTAAAGATATACCCGAAAAATTTTGCTTTTTATTTGTAGGCCATTGGCTTAAGGGTGATATCGGACAAGATCGTAAAGATGTTGGCATGCTCGTTAAAGTGTTTGCCGAGCTATTCAAAAACAAACCACCCAAATCACGGCCGGCACTTATACTTAAAACCAGCGGTGCTACTTTTAGTATCATGGATCGCGATGAAATTATGCGCAAACTCAATTTCATATTGCAGCCATATGGTAACACTGCCCCCAATGTATACTTGTTGCACGGTGATATGACTGAGCCGGAAATTAATGCATTATATAATCACCCGAAAATCAAAGCAATGGTATCATTTACCAAAGGGGAAGGATATGGTCGTCCATTGGCTGAATTTGCTTGTATTGGTAAACCGATTATTGCAACTAATTGGTCCGGCCATATTGATTTTCTAGATAATAAATATACATTGTTAATACCAGGTAAATTAACTGAAATTCATGAGTCGGCTACCGATAATCATTTAATGAAGGGTAGCCAATGGTTTACTGTAGATTACAATGCCGCGGCACAGGCTATGTTTGCAGTATATAGTAATTATGATGCATATTTAGTTCCGGCTAAGAAGCAAATGGAACGCATGCAAAACATGTTTACTCTAGAACATATGAACAAGCAGTTAATCGATATGATTGAAAACGAAGCTCAATCATTACCTACTCCTATGCAATTGGTATTACCTAAGCTTCGTAAAATAGAAAATACCGAAACTCCGAAAATTACATTACCTAAATTGAAAAAAATAGAGGCAACCGCATGAATGAAGAACTAACCCAACTCAATCTTGATTATGATGAAATTTCACCGATCACAGGTGAAAAATGTGTATTAGTAGAGCCTGATGATCAAACGGGTGAAGAATCACGTCTATGTATGCAATCCGGTTATACCACAAAAGAATCATGGAAAACTGACAGCGATGTAACTGAAGCATATGAATCACATATTACCGCGCTTATGTATAATCTTCGATACATCGATACAGAGCGTGGTGTTAATTGGTATCCGGCTACTATGACAATGCCCATGGCTATTTTATATCCGGCCGGTGAAAGTATTGATAATTGGAGATGGGAAGTATCGACAATTGTTGATATTATAGGCGATGATCGTATTAAATATCCAATACCGGGGCGAGAAAATGAATATTTTACTCGTCGCATTGACATAGAAAACGCTAAAACATTTGAAAAAACAGATTTCATATCAGCGTTAGATTATTTTTACGGGTTAATGGTAACTACAATACAGGAAGCATAATGTCAGTCCTTTATACTAAAATACAAAACATAATCAATACCTCTGACTCTGATGCAGAGGTCGGCCGTAAAGTTAAAGAATATTTTAATGCATGTAACGATAGTATACGGGCCATAATTGAATGTACTGACAAATACGTTTCGGATTGTACCGACAATCAATTAGAAATTCAATTCGATGACAGTATTGATAAACTATAACAATGTCATATTCACGTTGGAGCACTAGTATATGGTATACGTTTTGGACAGCTCAGTCGCCGACGTGTAATTTTCGATGGCCAACTAAACAGCTGCAGAATGCACAATTGTTTGAAATATGCGGCGTACCATCATATATAATATCATATGGTGAAATTATCGAAAAAGGAATTCCGGCGATATTGCATGAGATACATGAGTACTATAACCAACCGTATTCAACCTCATTGTTAGAAGCGTGGGATGATCAGGCCAGGCCACTTTATGTTCCTCATCAAGTACCAGCGGTCAATTATACCGATGAGGAAATGCAAGAACTTGGCCAATATATTGCTAACTTTGTTTCTGATGTAGAACATACTTTCCGATTTAGTAATTTCATTACAAAGTATTGGTGGTATCCGTTTCGATATGTTAAATTTAATCAGTGTAAAGACAAGATACGGCATATTTATTATAAATTTAACGGCAAGGAACTACATGAAAGATTTTGATAAATTGATATCATATTTATTGCACTCGCGTACGCAGGCGCACGCATTTCATCTTCAAACCAAATCATATGCTGAACATGTTGCATTGAATGGTTATTATGATGGCATAGTTGCATTGATTGATGGTTTAGTTGAATCATATCAGGGTAAACACGGTATGGTTGATAAATACTCAAATTTCGAACTTGAGAGTTATCGTGATAATGCTCAACTTATTAAGTATTTTGAATCACTTGGTAAAATGGTTGAAAAAATAGGAAATTCTATATCAGACCGATACTTGCAAAATCAAATTGATACTATAACTGAACTTATTTACTCGACGACATATAAACTTAAATTTTTGTCTTAAGAATTTTTTTCTTATATTGAATTAGTTATGAAAATTAGTTATGCTATAACGGTATGTAATGAGCTGGCTGAGATCCGGGATCTACTATCTCACTTGCAGGAATATAAACGTCCGGAAGATGAGATCGTTGTTTTAGTTGATTTAACTAAAAATGACGCGGACTCTGAATTATTAGTATATTTACATACCATGGCATCTGATGGTGTTATACAATTAAGCAAAGAACGTTTTAATAATAATTTTTCTGAATGGAAGAATAAACTTAATAAGCAGTGCAGCGGTGATTACATTTTCAATATTGATGCTGATGAATTACCTGATGAAGCGTTATTACAAACCCTTCCGGAACTACTTGAAACGAATCCTATAGATGCCATATGGGTGCCTCGCATTAATATTGTAGACGGCATCACACCTGCACATATCACGCGTTGGAACTGGACCATGAATGAATATGGCTGGATTAATTGGCCTAATGACGCCCAGTTACGTATATATAAGAACAAACCGGAGATCCATTGGGAGAACCGTGTACATGAACGATTAACCGGCTATAAGACCATATCACAACTACCTGCGCATCAGGATTATGCGTTATGGCATATTAAAACTATATCACGGCAGGAACGGCAAAATAATTTTTATGCGACGTTATGAAAAATGTAGTTATATTTCAAGACTGGATACGAGAGAAAACCTATGGGCATGATTGGAAACGCGGCGAATTATTTTCTTACTTCAAAGCTCAAATTGATAATAGTTTGAGATTGGGATGGAATAATGAAGATATTATAGTATGTACTAATTTAGATTTTAGTTATAAAAATGTAACTGTAATTAAATTATTTGATATATGTCAATACAATAAATATTTTAATAAACAATACGGTATCGCAGAATTACTATCAAAGGGGCTAATTACTGAACCTTTTTGGTTTCATGATTTTGATAATTGGCAATTACAGCCGTTTGAATTTCCAGAATTCGACGGTGATATTGGATTATGTAAATATATAGATTTTACTCAATGGAATACTGGGTCTATTTTTATTAAACCTTCTAGTAAAGACATTTGGGAGTTAATAGTGGAGTTTATGAAAATGAATGACAGTCATCCTAGTTTGTTACAAGTAGGAGACGAAAATATATTTAATTTTATTTATCAACAATATCCCGAAATACGGCATCGATTTAGTTGGATCGATACGCGCTACAATGTAGGAGCGACACAATTTAATGATAGGTATCAAAAAGCTACAAAGCCTATATTGATAGCAGGATTTAAACCAGGTCATAAAGGTTCTGAGCATTTTGAACAGCGCGGATTAATTTCTGAAGATTTGGAAAACATATTCAAAGAACATATATTAGCATAATGAACGATATACTATCAAATATACCAGATAAACGAGTTGATAAAAATACAACGTCATTACGATTCAAACAAGATGTAATAGAGTTTTTTAAAGACATGCAACTATATAGTTGTGTGGAAGTAGGTACTAGTTTTGGTTACAGTACACATATACTTAGTTATCTTTTCAAAAACGTTACTACTATCGATATTAATCTTGACAATATTAATAAAGCTAAAACATTTAACAGAGAGAGAACAAATATCACTTACATGTTGGGAGATTCTACATCGACTGATTGGGAGTTAGATAATACATTCGATGTAGCTTTT
>SXGQ01504524.1_pt1 | contig 29522 bp, 18 predicted proteins | sample 3178371 | NCBI WGS metagenome assembly SXGQ01 (sample SAMN11356859, study PRJNA531348) | freshwater metagenome | isolation source: freshwater sample F1-20 | place: China: Fuxian Lake, Yuxi | collected 2017-12-25 | reverse complement strand
CCTCCTTGCGGCGGCAGCTCCGGCTTTTGGGATCAGCGCGACGGTGCAGCAGGGGAACGGTCTGCGCTCCGCCGTTCCGGTGCTCATGGTCGATGGCTCTGCTCGAACTTACGACATCTTGGTTTCGGGATCAGGTGATCGGGTATCGGCGCGGGAGGCGACGGACGGACGGGCGCTGCCGGCCTTCTGCCCGATCCGCCACATCAACGTCGACGGTTCGTTTTGCCTGAACTGGGATGCCGTTGAGAGCCTCCCCGTCCACGACGCATCCAGCGCGGAAGCTTGGTGGGGAGTGTTGCTTCAATTCCTGCGCCTCCAGAAGCGCGCCGGCCGCTTGCGGAGATGGCCGGATCGGCGCGAGTGGGCGCACGGCGGCGCGGCCAAGCACCAGAAGAAGGCACACGACGCAGCCGCCGCGATCTCGCCGCGCCTCTTGGACGACGTTGCTCGTGCCCGGGTCACGGTCAAAAAGTCCCGCGCGAACTCCGCCGAAGGTACGGCATTTCGTCTTGAGGTTAGCGGCAAGCCCATCGTTCGTGTGTTCGTCGACCGCGGCAGGCCGGCAACACTGCGCCAAGCTTGCCCTTGCATGCAGGACAATCGGCCATTGACCCTTCGCAGGTGTCGCGATCACGCGTCCCGCTTCGTCGAGCTGGTCGGGGCCCTGAACGACATCAAGCAGGCAGAGGCTCGTTTCTGGAGAGGGTTCAAGGGCCACCAATGCTGCGGCACGATGGACGGGTGCCCGCTCGCAATCACACCGTGAGGAGTCGTTCATGAAGGACCGGTTCGAAGGGAAGGCGGGCCGAGCCGCTCGGCTGGACGCGTTGCAGCGGCAGAAGCTCCTCCGCCGGAATGACGGCCTCGCGGAGAAGCTTGCCGATATCGGCGAGGTGGTTGAATACGCCAAAGGGGACGTACTCATCAGGGAAGGCGCAACGGACACGGACCTCTTCTTCATCCTCGCGGGGCGGTTCGAGGTTCGCATCAAAGGCACGAAGGTCGCCGAGCGTTCACATGACACGCTGGTCGGAGAGATCGTCAATTTTCGTCCTTCGCGCCGGCGTAGCGCGACTCTTACGGCCCTGGAAGACAGCGTGGTGCTCAAGGTCGGCTTCAAGGATCTCAACGCAGCAGTTGAGGATGACGCTCCGTTCTGGCGGGCGATGGCTGACGAAATGTCCGAGCGATTGGCTGAACGGAATGCCGCGCTGCCCGACGGAAATGAGCGTCCGCACATCCTGGTGGTCTCCTCGTCGGAAGGTAAGCATATCGCCCGGGCACTACGCCTGGAGCTAGGGGAGGACGGCGATATCGACGTAGAAGTATGGGACAAGATCTTCGCCCTCAGCTCGTATCCGCTGGATGCTCTTGAGGAGGCGATGAAGCGGGCCGACTTCGTCGTGGCGATCATGCGCGGTGACGACATCGTGGTCAGTCGAAAGAAGGAGAGCCCTGCACCGCGAGACAACGTCGTCTTGGAATACGGGATGGCGCTAGGGATGCTCGGGCGAGCTAGAACGCTGATGATGGTTCCCAAGGGGGTGCAACCAAAGCTGGCCTCCGATAGCAGCGGTCTCAATTACCTGCCGTATGATGAGGGCAATCTGAAAGCATCATTGCCGATTGCCGGAGACAAGATACGCGAGCACGTGGAGCAGTACGGCGTTAAGGGCTAGCGGATGCCCCAGCCCTCGCATCGCGACATGCTGGGGCCGCTCTGATGCCGGTGCGTCTTAAGCGCCGGCGGCTTTCCAAAGCGTCCTGGCGCCTGACAATGAGCCCCTGCAGGCCGCCTCCGGTGGCCATTCGCCCGAACAGGATCAGCCGTCCTTCCAGGACCTCGCGACACAGGACGGCGAGCGGGACGGCATACGCACGGGCGGCTTCCGTGAGGGTCGTCTCGTCCTCCTCGACGGCCCAGCGCTCCGGCAGGCCGGCCGAAAGGGTGTTCAGGAACCCGTCGATGTCCGCTCGAAGAAAGATGTAGGCGTGCTTGGTCTGCCGGCTTCCGCTGACCCAGGGCCGGATCAGGTCGAGCGCTCTCAGCTCACGCAAGGTCTTCGTGGTGGTGCCGAGGATGTGTGTCGCGCCGCGGGCATCGACGGAGTTCCTCATGGCCGTGACGACCCCTTCCATCTCGGTCGCCGGCAGGCGGAAGGCTTGGCCCCTGATCTTCTCTCGGGAGATCAGGCTTCGTTGTTCCAGGACGTCCCGCATGACGGTTTGGGAGACGCCGCACCGCGCCGCTGCCTCAACGAGGGTGCAGGTCTCGGTCGGCGGCAGCAGCGCGGCCCTGGCGCGCTTGTCCACCACGAAGCGGCTTTCGGCATGCGAAACCACCGCTTCGGCGAGCTCGCCCGAGAAACCCCGTCCGCCCTTTCCATTCAGCCAATGATAGAACCAGCCGTAGCTGGTGGTGAGAGACGGGGCGGCCCCGGCCGCTCGGCTGCCCGCCATCCCCCGGTCGAGCGCTCCAGCCAGACCGTCGCGCGAGGACAGCACGGCCCAGCCCTCGGCGAGGAGGTCGTTCCAGGTCGTCGAAAGCCGGTGTGCGTTCGGCCACGTCTTCGAGTAGCCGCCCAGCGATAATGCGCCGACCCGTTCGAGCACGTCGACGGCCTCGAACAGAGGCAGTTCATCGAGCAGGGCGAGCTGCCGCGCGGGAACGACCCCCAAACGGCCTAGCGAGTATTCGTCCACCGCGAGGATGGCAGCAGGCGCCGGCTTCGGCGTGGCGGTCGCGAGATCTCCCTCGTCGCAAGCCCGGCAGCCACCGACCCGTCCGTCATGCCACGTCAGCTGCCCCCGCTTCGGACAGCTACAGCGGTCTTCGAGAAGGCAGCGATGCCGCGGGCAGGATGAGACGAAGGCGAGGTCCCACCAGAACCGCGCATGCGGGCTTTCTGAAAGGCAGCTCGGGCACACGCGCCGGGCCCGCCGCCTGAGGTCCCGCTTCGGGGAGACCTCCTCGCCGCGGATCGTCACCTTGGCACCGAGGCCGTACACGAAGGCATCTGCCGCCACACGTTCCGGGTCGGAGCACACGATACGTGCCAGGTCGTCGAGACCGCGGCCGATCTTCACGTCGGCCATGGCGACACCCGTCTCGCGCTCGACCGTTGAGACAGTTCGAAAGCGATTGAGCTGCGCCAAGCGCAGCATCAGCCCGGGCGGGTGCTCCTCATCGAAAGGCTGGTCCCAGCGCGGGATGCCGAACATGGGGTAAGGCGAGGAACTCACGTGCGGAAACTCGGCTGGGCACGGCGAGCCGGCTGAGGCCGCTGCTCGTCGTATCGCGACTGCTCTCGCTCTCGCCGGGCCTTGAGCCGCGCAAGGATTGTCCTGAAGCGCTCGGGATCCGGGTCCTCGACAAGAAACGGGTTCTCGTCGTCGTTCGCGGCCATCTTGTTGCGATAGGTTGCGGCCAGCACCGTGTCCGTGATGCGGTCTAGTTCGAGCTCGATGGCGTTGCCCGCCGCCGCATGCAGGAAAGGCACGTAAATTCCCGGGTAGCCGTCGCAGGCCAGGTGCATTCTCAGGGCAGTGAGCGGCTCCGCCAGTCCAGAGGGACTGTCGAAGGGTAAGATCGCCTCAGCGTCCCGGCAGAACCGCATGTAGGAACTGGCCGGATCGTCTGTCGTGCATTCGAAAGGCGGGATCGCGTGCCGGTCCCGGGTCCGCCGCCTGACGGCGCCGTTGACGTTCGCGATGTCTGTCGCGTGCGGCATCCCCATCAGCGCTACCTGAACCCGGGCCGTGTTGACGAGGTGGCGGAAGACGTTGGCGGCCTCCCAAGATGCGTGGCTTTCGACCACCTCCTGGCTCTCGTCGAAGATCACCGTCCTCACCTTCTGCTCGATGCTGTGATGGACGGCGATGATCGTGAGTTGGCCGAAGGTCGTCCGGGCGTCCGGCTTCACGCCGAGCTGGAGCAGGTAATCCGTCATCAGCGAGATGAAGCGCGGCTTGGGGCCGATCTCGACTTTGATGACGGGCCGCTCGTATCCCTTGTCCGTCCTGACCCTGACGCACCAACTCGGCGGCATCTTCTCGCCCGACGGCAGTTCCTCAGACTCTCCTCGTACCGCCACGCCACCTGTCTCGACAGCGATCTCGGACATGAAGTCATCGGCGACGGTGCTCTTGCCAGCCCCGTTCTCGCCGGTGATGAACACGACGTCGCCTTCGGCATGCGTGCGCCAGTCATCGTGGAGCAGCGTCAGAACGCGCTTGGCAGCCAGGAAGGATGGCGTGTCCGAGTGGAAGCGACCGATCTCCAGAAGCCGGTCGCGGCGGGTCATGTCCCTGAAAGCCATTCTGGAACTCCGAACGGGATGGTGGATGGCGCGATCAGATGTCACGACGACGGAGCGTCGGGGCGGAACCGGTCGGAGCCTTGGGGGCGCTGGACGCAGGCGAGGCGGAGGTCGGGACACGGCCCGTCTGCGATTCGGCCCGGTCGACCGGCTGGTCGGTCCCGTAAGGGCGCGCGACCGCTGCGGGCGGCTCCTCTGATGGCGGCCCGTAGGGAACGTCGGGCCCCCCGCTCGGCGCTCGATCCGGGACGGTCTCCTCCAACGGGGACGGCGACGGCTTAGCGCGCCGGTATGGGCCGCTCGGTCCATGGGTGGCGCGGTGCGGCCTGTCCGGATCGTGCTTGTGGCCGGCCTGCCGGCCCTTGCTCTCCCCAGGAGAGGTTCGCTCCGGACGCAGGTGCTCGGAGGGCTTGCGCCCATCCGCGGCAAACCGTGCGAACCGCTTCGGCGCCTTCGACTTGGCGTTCCCATCGATGATCGCCTTGACGAACTCGAAAATCTCGCCACGCGCCCTGGCGATGGCAGCTCGCTTCGTCTCACCCGGCTCGCGCGTCTCGCGTCCGCGGGCCTTGATCACCTCGTACTGGTGCAAGGTCTCCCCGACTTCGACGTCCTCCGTCATGAGGTCGCCCTTGATCCACTTCCTGCGCTTCGCGTCGAAGACGTAGGCGTGCGCGAGGTCGAGCGGATCGATCCGAATGTCGACCTCGGCGTCCAAGCCGATGCGGTTACGCAGCCCTGAGAACTCGTTAGAGTTCCACTTCAGACCGGAATAGCGGATCCCCTCTCGGGTCAGCACGCGCCGGTCGGCAATGCCGGTCAGCGGTGCCAGCAACTCCTTCGGCGGCGGCAGCTTTTCGCCGCAAAGGGTCATGCCCCGGACCCAGCGCTCGGCTGGTGCCTCGCCCGTCGCGGAGTGGTTCTCCTGGTGATGGACATCGACGAGGTACTTCGCGACCACCCAGCGCAACTGGGCGAGCGACATCACCGCGTTACCCTCGGCATCGTAGTCCTTCCTGAGGACCACGTTCGAAAGCGTCGTGCCCGGGAGGATGTGAACAATCTCGTGCTGGACGGTCCGGAGCCAGCGCTCAATCTTCCCCTTTAGGTCACCGCGGCGACGGGGAAGCGGGACAAGCTTCATGTTGAGGGCGGATTCCATCGCCTTCATGGACGTGGACAGGAGTTCCCGACCGCCGTCCACGAACAAGCGATCCGGTACACCGTGGCAGGGATATTCCTCGTGTATGCCCCCCAGGCTCTCCAGCCATTCGCCCTTCGGCATGACGGCGTGCTGGAGGGCCAGCATGACGCTGGTCCACGACGGCGGGTGGAAACCGATGTAAAAGCCAATGATGCACCGGCTGTACCGGTCGATCAGCGCGGTCAGCCACGGACGCCCGAGCACCATGTTGGTGGCAGGGTCGATCACGATAATGTCGAGCGGCGTGTGGTCAGCCTCGACCTCGGCCAGCGGCCAATCGCCTTGCGGCCCGGTCCCGAGCGCCGCAAGCGCCTTGTCGGCGTCCGCCTTGCCGTACCGCTTCTCGATCAGGTCGTATTGCTCGCGGTGCTTCAGGGCGCGCGCGATGACGTTCTGCCCGATCACGTCGTTCTGGCCGAGATCCGGGATCCGCCGTCCCTCTCGTGCCGCGCGCTCGCGGATGCGGGTAACGGCGCGCCGGCGCGCCTGCCGCTCCGACCCGGACGGTCGGGTCGCGTAGACTTCGTTGATGGCCGCGTCGATCTCCTCGACCATCCACTTTGGAAGACGTGCGGTGCGGTTGCCCTTCTTCCAAGTGAACGGAACGAGAGCCCGGATATCCCGACCGGCGGCGAGCCAGATACGGTCCCACTGCCGGAGCGTCCGGGTGGAGGGACGGGTTGGAACGGCAAACCCGTGCTCTTCGCCGACCCTGTCTATGACCTCCTGCAGCTTCGCCTTCTTGTGGCGGTCGCGCGCCGGCAGCTCGTCCACGCCGTCACAGTAACGCTTCTTGTCCTCCGCTATTGTTCGTTCGGCGGGGGTGAACGTGCCCCAGTCCGTCTGCAGGGCTTCCTGAACGTTGTCGTCAAGCGCCTGGAACGAGCCTTCGGTGGTCAGCCGGAAGCTGCGGGCCATTCGCAGCTGCGCGATGTTTGTCAGCGCAATCTGGTGACCGGTCGACTTCTCCGTGAATGTGCGTCCGTCCGGCCCGATGGCACCAGCTACGAAAGCTCGGCCGTCGATCCTGACAGGGGCATTCTCCGCGATGCGGAGGGCGATGTCTGGCATACCCATCGTGCGCGCCTCAAAGCCGGATCATTCGGGCTGAGCGGGAGAACCGTTCGGTCCGGTCGATCTCGACGTGGCCGAGCCAGTCCAATCGGATGGCTAGCGAGAAGGCGTCGATCTCGCCGCCCATTTCGTCCTGCAGGGCGGCGACGGAGGTCTCTCGCGGGAGACGAAGCAGGATCTCCCGGCTGCGCTGGACCAGCCGCGCGGGATACAGATCGTCGGCGTACCGCCCGAGGAGCTTCGCGTTCCAGAGGAGCGGCTGAATCCGAATTTCATCCTCAGTCTGAAGGCTGAAGTCGAACCCGGCATCGGAGGCTGCCGCCTCGACGGCCTGCACCCAGGCGCTGGCCGCGACCGCCTCCGCTTCGTCCTCGGGATAGAGAGCCTCCAGGGTCTTGACCTCGACGAGCTCTGGCTTGGCTCCCGCCAGGCGAAGAAGGAAGTCGGGGGTCCATGTCTTCCACTTGCCGTTTACCCAGATCTTGAGCGGGAAGGGCTGTTCCTGGATCTCGACAAGGCCGCGGTCGTAGGCGTCGACAATGGTCACGAAGTCGCCTTCGAGCAGCGACTCGCATTCGACGACCTGCCCGTCGCAGCGGTAGACGGGGATTTCCATTCTGTAGCCAATTCGGTTGGCGTACGGGATAACGGTGCGGGACGGCCTACGGCGACCGACCTGATGACCTCTTCGCGACATGGCACGACCTCTCGTTCCGTGACGCATAGGCGTCCCGGGGGTGGACCGGATTGATCGGCACGAAGGGTGGTGGGGCTTGCCTGAGGCTGAAGGCGGGATCGTCCCGCTTGCAATCGGTTCGTGTTTAACTCACGATCCAGCTGCACCACGTCCTTAGGGACGCGGTTCAGCGCGGCAGAAGGGTCTAGAGGCGCCACCTAGCTTCTTTCCAGGACAGGCAAGTGGCGCTTCAGCTTCCGCTCTGGCGAGCCCACGGCTTCGTGCCGTGGGTTTTGCGTTTCAGGGCATCGTGCCCGACCGCTTACATCTCGAACCCTCCTGCCGGGCCGCGGCCCGCTCCCAGTGATCTCGTGCGCAACATGCCGCGACCAGGGCTCGTCGCAAGCAGAAACCCCAGGCGACCCCTGTCTGGTGGCTCCAAGAAACGGGGCTGACCGAAGGGAGATCGCGGCAAGACGACGCACCCAGCAGAATGCACCTTCACATGGTCGGTTTCCTGTCCGGGATGGTTAATTTTTGATTCGGGGCCAGGGGACCCGGGTCGATCCTGGCCGTCGGACGGCGCGCGCGCGGACCCCTCAGGGACGCAATGACGTCCGGGTCCGTCCGGCTGCTTGTGGGTCCCTTCAGCCTGCGAGGTGATCAGTGCCACGGGAGGGGAGCACAATGCCTCTCCAAAGGCCTGCGCCGTCAGAGTTCGAGACCGAAGCAGGGCCGCGGCGACCGAGCTGATCTGCCCCCGCCGGTCACGCACCAAGCCAAGCGCTTGGGCGTAGAGACGCTGGAGATCGTCGGTGACCTCCCGCTGCAGCTTGCCGTCGCGCTGCACCAGCGCGTGCGCATCTTCCGCCGACGCGCGGTGCAAGAGCGTCGTACCTAGCCCGTAGGTCGCGTGGATTGCGGCGAGCAGGTTCGCGGCGAGTGCCAGATCGCTGTTGTCGCCGCCGGAGGCGGTCGACACGGTCCCGCACATCACCTCCTCGGCCGCTCGCCCGGCGAGAGTGACCAGGATCTGATCTTCGAGCTGCAAGCGCGTGAACACATGCTTACCCGGCGCGGAGGCCACGGTGCGTGCGCCCCCACCTGCGCCGACAGCAAGCGTCACCAGCTGCACCTCCCACCCAAGCGCATGCGCAGTCACGGCATGGCCGCTCTCGTGAAGAGCAATCCGGAGATCGTCTTCCGGGGAGCGTGGGATCTCCGGGGCCACCTCGGCCATCAGATCGGCTAGAACCATGTCGCGGCCTGCCTGACGCGCGGCCCGGCGCGCCGACCTGATCCATCCGACGGCGTCCGCGCCCGTTGCGCCGTCGCCCAGCCGGGCGACCTCGGTCAGGTCCGTGCCGGACAGATCCGCGCCGAGATGCTGACGGAGGATCCCGGCCAGATCCTCCGGGCTCGGCTTGCCGATGTGAATGACCCGAGACAAGCGGCCGGGCCGGATCAGGCCCGGGTCCAAGTTCTCGGCGTGATTGGTCGCACCGATCACGATGAGCCTTCCGGCCATCCCGGAGGCCGCGCCGTCCAGAATGGTCAGCAGCCTCGTGACCATGGGGGTCCACCACTCCCGCGCGCGATCCGTCATTTTTGCGCGATTTGGGACAGCATCGATCTCGTCTAGAAAGACGATGGCAGGGGCCACCGCTGCAGCATTCGAGAAGATCGCATCGATCTGCTTGATGACGCCGTCCAGATAACCTGTAGAAGATGCAAACCAGTCTGCTACTGACGTCACAAAGATCGGAAGGCGCGCGGTCTTCGCGAGGGATCGGCAGAACGTGGTCTTGCCGAGCCCCGGTTCAGAGGCAAAGACGGCGCAACGCTCGATGGCGTCAAAAGCGATCTCGCCCCGCCTCCAGCGTTCGAGGTCGGCCACCAGGTCCAAGGCCCAGCCCATCGCCTCGCCGTAGCCGTGCAGTTCAGTAAGGAGAGGCACGTCGGCCAAGGATGCATCCGTACCCGTACGAGCCGCCGTCGCCGCCTTGATCCGCCGGACGCAGGAAGCCGGGGTGGAGCCGACCCGGATGGCCGCGCAGAGATCCTCGAAGCCCAGACCTGCAACGAGGTTGTCCGGCAGCGCGCGGGGGCTTCGGCCCGTCGCGGCCCTGATCACGCGTGCGATCACCGGGTTGGACGGTGTCCCAATGACAAGGCGAACGTCCGCGGCGCCGACCAATGCGGACGGGAGGAGACGGTCCGGCGCATGCGAGATTCCGACAACGCGTCCGCCGCGGGCCAGCGTTTCGACAACGACGTCGTTGCCCCCATCAGGGCGGGATGAGCTCCGCTCACTGCCGGTTCTCACGACAGCGTGGTCCCATTCGCCCAGACGCCGCAGCGCACGCCTGATCGGATCGACCCACCCCGCGCCGGGCACCTCGATGATCGCGCAGCACGTGCCCCCTGCAAGCTGCCTTCGGATCGCCGGCGTCAGATGAGCGTCGATCAAGGCCCTGCTCAGCGTCGCTGTCGCCGGCAAAAAGCCGGGCTTAACTTCCGGTCCGTCCGGAGACGGCAGATCGGCCAGCATCTCGATCACGGTCGCGTTGCGTCTGTCTTCTTCGGTGCTCATGAGTGTGCCTCGTGAGGCTTCGGACGCGCATGGAGGCGCGCGGCCAGGTGGCCTCGTCGGTGGATCGGCGGCCTGAGTGCGAACAGCGCTCAGGATCGCTCGTCAGGTGCTCAGCCCCGAGGGGACGAGCCGCGCTCGACGCGGAGCGAAGGAGTTGCCTTCCCGCGGGAGCTGAAGGGCCCCGTGGAATGGGCGTAGGATCTGGATGGCCAACCTTTGGCGTGCAGGTGGCCCCCGAACGTTGCGAGCAACGATTGTGGTGGCGGCCACTTTTGGCGCGGCGGTGGTTTCGAGAACCGGTCGCCGCGCACTCGCGCCAGGTACGTAACATCCAGCATCAGGCGTTACCCCGCATGCCGGCAGTAGCGGCCCGCAGCGTCAGCTCGTGCATCGAGCCTCCGTGGGTCTGAGGCGGGCGACGGCGCCGGACCGGCGTGTCACCGGTGAGGGCGAGGAGGATGTCGACCTCCAGCACGTCCCAGGCGATCAGCGCGTAGACGATGCCCCGCGGATCCGGCGCGCTGGAGAGCACGTCCTCGACCTCCCGAACGGAGGCGGTGCCGACCCGGTTCAGATGGTCGAGCACTCGGACCTGCTCGCTGGCGGTGACCTCAATGTCTCGGCACCGCCAGATTTGACGTGCCCGCGAGATCATCGCGAGGTTAGCGCATTGCCGGACCTCGTAGCGATTTCCCGCCAAGGCAACGGCGTTGCCTATGGCAATGTAGAGAGCCTTTCGGGCTTCGCTGCGGGAGCGAATGTCGGTCACGAACTCTCCGTCGCGGCGTCCGACAAGGACGTCAGGACGATGGGTGACCGTCTCACCCTCGTGCCGGACCGATACGGGATCACTTGGCGCAAGCCAGACGACCTGCGGGTCGATGGAGGCGCTGATGAGAAAATCCGCGAGCGCCGGGCTCGTAACTCGTATTGGACCGCGAGTTTTGGCCGAGCTGAACCGCTGCGGACCGCGAGACTCGCAATGCGACTCCGGCGTCAGAAGACGTGTCATGGCTCTCTCCGGGCTCGTGGGACCGACCGCCGGCTTCAGCTTGGGCGGTGCACGCAGGACCGGGGAGGGACCGAATGTCCCGTCACCCGCCCTGCCGGCGACCGGAACAAAAGCAGAACATTTGTTTCGCGGTCAACAGCCCGATTTGCTGCCGGTGAAGTATTTGGGTTAACGCCGGGGGAAGGGGGGATCGGAGGGTTACCGCGCCGTAACGGAAATAGTACGGTGTAACGTCCTGCGGATGTGCCTCATCAGCCATTTGCACCTGGAGGACACCGGGACGCGCGCGGAATGGAGCCGCGTGCGTCTGCCGGCGTTCGATGTGCGTCCCGCGGCGATCCAGGTTGTTCCGGCTTCATGTTGGAGGTTGCGCCTCGGCCAAGCGCCGCGTCCACGCGAAGTGCCTCAAGGCCTCCCGCTCGCCGGAGTAACAGCTTGCGGTCGGCGTTATGCGCCTACTCACGGGCGCGTCCGCCGCGCCCGTGCTCGCTGCACGCAGTGTGGTAGTAGCCGGCATCGACCCACAACTCCCCTGGTGCACCGCAGGTCTCGCACAGTGCCGACGAGGCCACCTCCGCCGCTTCGATCACGCCTCCCACGATGCCATCCGCGCCGACCGAATAGCAGCAGAGCTCGCCGTACTTTTCCTTCACCTGCCCGAAGCCGAAATCTCTGCTTGGGTTCAGATCGCGAAGGCGCTCGGCCAGAACGTGGAGCAGGTGGCTCCAGCCAGGGCCACACGAGACCTCGCACTCGAACCAGCGCGGAAACTCCTCTGCCAACTCGCTGGCCCAAGTGGCGGCATCCGGTTCGCGAAGATCTTGGACCGCGCGCGTGGCGCGGCGCCCGAGCGCACGGGCGAGCATCTCCACCACGAGCGCTCGGTTGGCCGAGTAGCCGCGGCCAAGGTCATTCCGCGGCCCGGTCGGCAACCCCGAGAGAGCGATGCGTGCCCCCAACTTCGTGGCGACGGCGCGCGCGATCCGGAAACTGGTCATATCAGGGTGGGTCGATGGCGCCACCGCCTCGAAGACCGCGCGGGAGAGTTCGCGCGAGAAGTCGATGGATTGGTCTCGTCTGCTACTAATTATGCGTGGCATCGAGCGCCGCTCCTGGGAACCGGATCGGCGTGCCCTGGCGAGGATGAGGTGCACAACTGGATGGAGTGACCGCCGCGTCGGTTTATGGGTTAACGAGCCAACGACAACTAGGAGCTCCCCCAGCTGCCGGACTCCCTCGGGGACGATTGAGTAGACGCAGTCCTCAAGGATCCTGACGCGGTGCGCGTGTTCCAAGGCAGGTCGAACCAGTCAGGCCGCCCCTGTTTCTGCGCACCTCAATGATCGAGACAAGCAGCTCACCTAGCTGAGACGACCGCCGGCCATCACGGCCCCAGTGCGCATGTGAGCCTAGCGCTGGTTCAGCGGCAAATTATTTTTTGCCGAACGTTATCAAGGTGTAGGTTGGACCAAAGATTCGGACGGCCTGAAGAATGCAGATCATCAATTGTGGGAAGGGAGTTCACAAGCGTGAGGTGCGGGGCGTCGAGCGCCTTAGGGATCTACCCGCCTCCTGGTACGCCTTTACAAACCTCGATCTAGCTACCGGAGCAGGACAGTCGCGAGAGATCGACGTCGTCATAATTGCAGATGACAGAATTTTCGTTGTCGATCTCAAGGACTGGAACGGCCGGATAGAGAGCGAGGCTGGAAACTGGAAGCACAATGGCCGTGTAACCGGATCATCTCCCGTGCAGAAATGCGGGCAAAACGCAAGAGATATATATATATTACTGGACGGCCAGCTAAAAAAGCACGCTAAGGGTTCACGTCCGCTCACCCCGCGTATCCACGGGCTAGTGGTCATCACCGGGAACGCTGATATCTCGGGGGTAGCAGCCACCGAGGTTCAGAGTGTCTTTCACATAGACGCATTCATAAGGTCCGTTTCAACACCGGGTCACCGTGTTTCCACCTTCAAGCCCGTACCACCGGATTTCGTAGCGGCGCCTCTGACCGGCAGCGAGTGGAAGGGACGCCTCAGCAGCTTCTTCAACGCACGAACAGGGCCGCTACGCCCAGGTCGCAGACGCTACGGAAACTTCGTTGCGTCCTCTGATGATGCCACCTTCAATCACGCCCAGGGCATTTTCTCTGAGTACGAAGCCGAGGACGAAAATGCTTCTAAGACGCTCGGGATGCTTCGAGTGTGGGACTTCAGCAAGGCTGATGGTCGTTTCCAAACGGAGGAGGGACGTACAGAGATCGCAGGACGCGAGCAGGCCGTAATCAGCTTCCTAAGGGATCGAGGTGAGAGGTTCGAGAGCTCCATACTAGAGCAAAAAGCGTACGATCCTGACCGGAGTGTTGGGTACTGGGAAGTCTTCGACCGGCGTCGACGGCTGAAGCGCCTCTCTGATTTCGTCGCAACCGAGAGCGCTCACCTATCCAGAGATGGCCGCTACGAGCTAGTCCGACAGACCGCGGCTCGGCTAGCTGACATGCACGCCGTCGACGTTGCGCATCTTGACCTGGGTGCACACAGTGTTTGGCTGGAAGCTCCTTCCACCGTCCGACTGTCACATCTGATGACGGCTCGGTTTCCTCAAATCCGAACGCTTGGTGAGGCTCGGTTCAGCTTCCTATCCGCTCTGAAAGTACCCGAAGACGTGCTCGGAGGGGGCAATGACCCCAAGAGGAAAGATGTCTTTCTACTGGGCGCGATTGCGCATCAGCTCGTTTTCGCAAAGCCACCCACGCCTTCGGAGGGTGCGGAAGAGCTTGTGGAGTGGTCTGCTGCTGTGGACCCGGATCTGACGCATGCCGATCTTCATGGTTGGTTCGAGCGCGCCTTATCACTGGAGCCGTCGAACCGTTTCGCGGACGCAGCAGTCGCTCTTCGGGCCTTCAATGAAGCCACGGCCACCCGGCCGACCTCGCTGGAGGTTGCGGCAGGCCTGGAGGGTTTCCGGACCGAGATAAGGACGCAGCGGCAGCTTTTTTCCTCCTATCCGGACAGCGTCTCCGTAAAAGAAGGTGACCGACTAGATGCCTGGATCAGTGAGGCTGGGGCCGAGAGGGTGTTCGTCAAGCTGTGGAAACGTCCGGCCTGGGGAGACCAGGAGCGTGAAGCGCCCCGCATTCTAGATTTTCTTGAACGAGCGAACGAGCTGGTACGTTCTCCCCCTTCAGGTTGTGCTCGGCTCCTCCGCGCGTGCTGGTTGGGCGATGCGTTCTGCGTTGTTCAGGAGTTGGTCGACGGGCGAGATCTCGCCTCCTCCCTGGAGCAGGAACCCTCGGGGTGGGCCGAGCCACAGGCCGCCGTAAGGTTTCTGTTAAGGCTGGCTGAAACCGTCGTAGACCTTCATGCACGCGGCCTGGCTCACGGCGACCTAAAGCCCGAGAACGTCATCGTCACGGGTGAGGAGCCCTGCCCGATGCTAGTCGACTTGATCGACTTTTCTTCAACAGCGGATGGGGAGCTTGTCACGACGGCGTACGCGCCACCTGCGGGCGGAAAGATGGAACGAGACCGCTACGCGGTCGGTAAAATCGCTGAGGAGGTGCTCGCTCGTGTTGAGATGGACGGGTCGAGCGCCTCCGACGTGCTCACGGCGATCAACTTCTGCCGCGAGCAGGAGCCAGCAAACGCAACGCTCCTGCCGTTGGTTGAGGCGTTCGAGCGCGCTTTGGCCCCGCCCGCCGCTGACGAGATCTTGCGGATGTCAGTATCGATCCGCGATGCTGCCGTGGGCGAGTTGCTGCCGGATGAAGGGCAATTCTTCCTGCGGAGATCACACGACGGCATCACCTTCTTCCTGCGCGGCGCTGTGGAAGAGATCGAGGTCTGGCTGGACAGAGAGGGTCGCCCATGGAAAGCGCGGCGGCAAATGGTGGACCAGGGGCGGATCGGTCGTTTCGCCCGGTTCGAGTTCATGTCCGTGTCTGCCTCGCTCACTGTCGTAGATTCCAGCTGCACAGAGCTGACAGGACTCGCTCCGCTCCTTGCTCATCCGGACTTCGCGGCTGGGTGGCAGGGCGCTCAGATCAGCCAAGAAGTCGATGGCGAGCCTGACGACGCAGACGCGCCGACAGCGGAGACGACGGGGGACGCTGCGGAGGACCTGCTGGCGGAGCAGGTTCAGGCCGAGACCCTTAGGCAGACCGTCTCAAGGCTTCCCGCTATCGACCTCCCCTTGCTCTGGCGCCGCCTCATAGACGTCGAGGGGGAGCTAACAACTGAGGGCAATACTGAGGGACCGAGTTCGTTTAACCGCGAGCTCAGGAGGCATGTGGTCCCCTTTGAACTTGCGCGGGGCACTTTCGACTTCAACCGGTCGGACACGGTGGGGGTTGAGCGACTGGATCGGAAGGGACAGTGGCGCCGCGTTGGCGAGCTCGACATCGCTCGCTCCAGGCCAGACCGTATTTTCGTCGATGCCGCAGACTATTTCGGGAAAGGGCAACGAGAGCTCATTCAACCAGACGAACGTCTTAGGTTTATTAGTCATTTCGGCGTGCAGAGCCTTAAGCGGCGCGAGAGTGCTATAAGCCGAATACTCTCGCGACAATCACGGACCGCCGACCTCATCGACTACTTCGATCCGAGAATCTCTACAGCTCCGCTCAAGGCTGGTCATTCGGCGCGCAATTCCGATCTGACGCTTTACGAACTCAATCCCGATCAAAAGGAGGCCCTACTCAGCTTGATTGAGGTTCGACCACTTGGGCTCGTCCAAGGTCCTCCGGGGACCGGGAAAACAAAATTCATCGCGGCTTTAGCCCATTATGCTTTGAGTAATGGGCTCGCCCGGAACGTTCTTCTTGCAAGCCAGTCGCATGAAGCCGTCAACAACGCCGCTGAAGCTGTCGTGAAATTGTTCTCGGCTGGAGAAGATCACCCAAGTATCCTGAGGGTCGGTAACGAGGGCGTAGTCTCCGAACGGCTAATGCCATTCCACACAGAGAAGGTGGAGACTCTGTTTAAGGACAGGTTTGCCGCCGAGATCGCGCATCGGCTCCGCATCGCGGGTAAAGTCCTGGGTTTGCCGGAAGATCTAGTTGAAGCGGTGACACTGGTGGAAACCGCCATTCAGCCTGTGCTGACCCGCATGGATGAACTCTCCAACCAGGAAGGCGAAGTTGACCGGCTTGTTGGGCTGCGAGCTACCTTCGAGGGGCAGGTGGGACGGATCGGGCTGTCTCCCGACGAAATTGACGGATGGCCCGACGGACCAATTGATATCAATGAAGTTGTCTCGACCCTGCTTGAGCGAACGTGGGGTGGCGTGCGCATAGCAGCAGACCGGGTAGGCCGACTTCGGGCTGTTGCGCGCCTAGGCCGCGACTTCGTGACCAGTGTGTCAACTGCGCAGCGCGGCTTCGAAACCTTTCTGGCCGGTACTCGCCAGATCGTAGCCGGCACTTGCGTCGGGCTCGGTCGTCCGTCACTCGGCCTCACTACGACACCTTTCGACCTGGTCATCGTGGATGAGGCCGCGCGCTGCACCGCGAGTGAGCTATCAGTGCCGATGCAGGCCGGTCGCTGGGTCGTCCTTGTTGGAGATCAGGCGCAACTTGAACCGCTGCACGATCCGGAGGTGGTTCAACGGGTATCATCTGAAACGGCGATACCGCGACGAGAGATCCTGCGAAGCGACTTCGAGAGAGCATTTTCCACAGGCTACGGGCGCGCATGTGGACGGACGCTTCTCACCCAGTACCGGATGTTGCCGCCTATCGGCCGCGTCGTCTCGAAGACGTTTTACGGCGGGCGCCTCGAACACGGTCGGACCGTCCCAGAGATCGAGCCGGAGGTTCTGCCGGACACGCTAGCAAAAGCCTTGACGTGGATCAGCACTGACGACCAGGGCGAGCGAGCCTTCGAAAAGCGTGAGCAGGCAGGTACAAGCCTGCAGAACCATGCCGAGGTGGATGTCATCCTTGCGCTGCTACGCAAGTGGCATGAGCACGAGGCATTTCGGGATTGGGTACTCAGCCAAACGAAGCACGAGCAAGCCATTGGCGTGATTTGCATGTATGCTGCTCAGCGAGATCTACTCCGGAGACGGCTGCAGGACCCTACGGTGTCGGAGGCGTTTAGGCGGCAGATCAAGGTCGACACTGTTGACAGCTATCAGGGGAAGGAGAACCCCGTAGTTGTGGTGTCGATGGTCAGGAACAATGCCGATGGGCCCCAACACCGGGGTGCGGGAACTATTCGGGAAGGCTTTTTGGCGCGCGAGAACCGCGTGAACGTTGCGGCCAGCCGCGCAATGGATCGACTGGTCGTCGTTGGGGCAAAAGGGCGTTGGTCCCCGCTTGGTGCGATGGCGCGACTGGCTGAGGCCTTCGACGCAGAAGTGGAGGGTGGCGAAGCGGAGATCCTGCTCTCCGGCTCCGTGATTGAGCGCAAACGTGAGCGTGCGGACCGCACCGCTGGCCGTGGCCAAACGATGAGGGTTGACGCATGAAGCCGGCGACTAGGCCACTTCTGACGCTACCCGGGCGAGGCCTCATAGACCCCGCGGAAGACCGCACGCTGCCCATCGGCGTCTACGACGTCCTCTTGCCATGCAGGAAATTTCGAATCGACCACAAAGTGGCCGTGCTCGGTCGAGTCTCTCTGACGGCCGAATTTCTTCTTAGACTGCTAAGATCCCTGGAGGGTCTAGCTGAGCAGGACGCGGCCGCGTTCTTCGGATTCGACCGTCGCGAGATGTCATACGTGTTGGGAGAGGTTGAAGAGCTCGGGTTCGTGGAGAGGCGAGAGGGGCGGCTGTGGTTGACGATGCAGGGACACTCGCTCTTCCGAGACGGTTCACCTCACCCCGAGATTTTTGATGTGGAGAAGCGAAGCGAAACGGTCGGCTTCGATCTTCTCTCGTTAGCACCTCAGCAGATCAGGTTCCTCGAAAACTTCGAAAGGCGGCTGCCTGAACTCTCCCTGGTGGACGCGGGGCAAGTGAGTTCAGCGGCCAGTCGTATTCCCCAGTCGTTCCGGCGCTTCTACTCCGAGCTGGCGTCTAGGCGTGAGCAGCCCCTGAGCGGAAAAAAGTCTCTGTATTCGATAGATGCGGTCAGTGCGGTAGACCGGTTTCAATCTACCGTGCGGATCGTCCTAGCCGCTTCAGGCATGCAACCTTCACGGGCGGAGGTCGACCTGGATGAGTGGCGTCCAGATCACGAGCAGGATGACCGCAAAGACATCAGGGTAGCAGCTTCCGCGTTCAGAGACGGCCTCCTTACATCCCGGCGACCTGAGGACGGCGAAGCCTATCGAACATTGATCGACCTCGCCCCAAACTTCCTGAAGGAGTTTACCCGGGCCGACGGGCTGTCGGTGGAACGGTACTATCGAGAAGCCTTCACCCGAGCCGGTGAGCCTAGGGCAGACCGGCCCACAATACCTCTTCTTGGCTCGCTGTTTCTGCACGACAACCTGAGGCGTCTTACCGAGGTGCTCGCGTATGGGCTAAAAGCCCAAGGCCGACCAAACTGCATTGTTTGGACGGTTCCACAGGTACCGCACTGGGGAGCGACGGCACTGCTGCCGTCGGTTCTCCGGCAGCTCGTCCGAGCGGTTGGCCACCCAGCTCCTGACCGGGCCGGACCCGTCAACCGGACAGTCTGCGTCGTGGCGGGTAAGGAGGGGCGGCATTTGGAGGACGCCTTCGCGCTGGTAACGCGGATCGACTCACCCGTCCTGCCTCGAAGCCTGGAAATTCTGCTCGTGCCGGGAATACTGGCCGCGGCTGCAGTGCATGCACCAATCGGGGCGAATAGTGGATTGGCGGTTCCCCTAGGCTTAATCAGCTTCGACCCAGCAGTCCTCGAACGTGCACGTGAACTGCTCCTAAACCGCTGCGCCAACATCTTGCCCGTCGAGATTTCGGACGAGCTGGACAGGAGCTTAGCGCTTTCTCCCACATCCCTAGCCGGGCCTTCGCTGCCGGGCTGACCAATGCAGAGGTGCAGCATGGCCGCGGGGCTTTCACGGGCTGCCATGCTCCGCAAACAGAAGCGCGCGGATCTGGACCATTACCGCAGATTCACCGCGGACGTTCATCATCTCAGCTCCTGAGGAGCTGGTCGTTGCCGAAACGTGAGGACATATTTGCGGCTGCCGATAGACTCGTAGCTGACCGGCGGCCCGTCTCCGTTCGAGCCGTACGTGCAGAGTTGCCGGGCCGGGGCTCCTTAGGAGCCATTGCACCCGTTCTGAAGCAATGGCGCCAGGAGCGGGCATACCGACCTGCACTATCCGAACTTGATCTATCCGATGACCTTTGTAGCGCAATCGCCCACCTTGTCTCGGTGATGCGAGAGGAGAGCACATCCGGTTTGAAGGACGTTTCGCGGCCGGGCCGCAGCGCAGCTGTGCAAGGTCGTCCGCGCAGTCTCCGCGGCCGCCTCGTGGCCGTACTTTGGGATGGCATTTTGGACGAAGTCCATAAGCAGCTGGTTGCTCCGACGAGTACAGAGGCAATCGTGCGTGGCTTGGACCCGGAGGTTGAACGCTTGGCCGAGGCACTTGGGACGAAGGTGACGCAGGGAAGGCTCGCTACGATGATACGCTCCAAAGGCACAGAAAGCGGGAGGTTTCAGGAGGTCAGTCCAGGTATCTTTAGCCGCGCTCAATAGCGAGCCTCGCCCGGGTGTCCTGCTGGTGCATTGTGGGCCTGTGCTGGTGCAACCGGCCTTCAGTCAGCCATAGGCAACCGGCGTAAGGATCGATTGCCGACCTATCAGCCGAGAACTTGGCGTTCGTTCCAACCGCGTGAAAGCCTCTCGACCACGTCGTGCCGGGCGAGCACGCGTTCGCATAGCTCCCAGGGCGGCCCGCTTGCATCAACGTCGCCACCGTACCTGAGATCGAACGCGTTCGCCTTTTCACGGCGGATCGTGAAGTCGCGGAGCTTTTCGTCGAGCTTCTCGACATCGTCGATCCAGTCGTCGTCGATGACATCCGGAAGGGTACCGAAGATATCGTACCGGTCGCGCATACGGGTGGAGAGCGTCTCATACACCTTCTCGTCCACCGTGCCGTGGTAGACGAGGTTGAGCATGTCGACCTTCTCACGCCGCTGACCGAAGCGCTTGATGCGCCCGATCCTCTGCTCCAACCGCGACGGATTCCATGGCAGGTCAACGTTGATCAGAGTGCCGAGCGTTTGAAGGTTGAGGCCTTCACATGCGGCATCCGTAGCGACCACCATTCTGATGGTGCGCTCCTTGACGGCTTTCTTGATCTGGTCACGTTCGACGCTGCGCCACTCTCCGTCGAGCAGGAGCCCCGACTTCCCTGCGCCGGCGTAGACGGCCACGGTCTCCCCTTGCAGCCGCTCAGTCAGCCGTTCTGCGACCCAGCGCGTCGTGTCGTAATACTGGCTGAAGACGATGTTCCCGAGTTCCAGCCATCTTCTGTCCACCAGGAAGTGGAGCACGGCATCGAGCTTCGGATCGGTCGGCTGCGGCCCTAGGCTGTCTAAGATGGTTTGTAGGTGCCGGCGCTCCTCGTCCATCACCTCCGCAACCCCGTCGCCGAGGTCGGTCATGAGGTCCTCGTCTTCCGCGGCCCGACCTTCGAGCAGCTTCGTCGCGGTCGCGATCCCGCTCGCGAAGCTGGAGCACAGCCGCTGGAGCACAAGCCCCTTCAGCAACCCGGCGGATTTCCGACGTTTGCCGAACGCTGCCGTGAACTTGATCGATGCCTCGTAAGCGGCGTCGAATGCGCCCGAAGTCCGCAGCCCGACCCCATCGAACATGGTCGGCAGGACCTGGCCGGCAGCGGGATGAATGTCGACCGGGATGCGAGGGATGAGACCCTTGTCCTCCAGGGTGGATCGTTTCCTCAGCACGACATGACGCACGACCGGGTTGTTGCGCTGGAAGAACGACAGCCCGTTACGGTCGGAGAGGACCTCCTCCTCGAAAAACGGTTTGTAGAAGCCGTCTTCGTCCGGGACGTCGCTGTAGGGCAGGTCGCATACAAACGAGGAGTCCGGTTGTCCGACCGCGGTCCTCATCTGGCCGAAGATCACCTCGGGCTCGTCCCCGGGTGGCATCGGATTGCGAAACAGCCCCCAAGCCTGCCGGTCGTCGTCGGGGCGGCGCTCTCCTGTGATCAACGGGATCGCCTGGGACGGCTTCATCCACTCGCTCCAAGCATCCCCAAGGACCTGAGGTGCACCCCGGCTGAGGATGCGCAGCAGGTCCCAGAGATCCTCGACATCGGTCTGGATGGGGGTCGCGGTGCCGAGGAGGACGTGCTTCGCCCTTCGGGCCGCCTCCAGCATGAACGCGAGCAGGTTGTTGGGCTTGCGGTCGTCGTCCCCGAGGGCTTTCGCGCCACGGGCACGGTGCGCCTCGTCCAGCACGATCATCCCGTAGCTTTTGCCCAGGAGGAGGGCGCGCTCCCGAGTGTTGTGGAAGATGAGGCCGGTGGAAACGATGGCGATCTGGCGAGGGCACTTGACCACCCCCTCCGGCCCCACCGTTGGAAGGGGCAACTCGTCGGGATCAAGCTGCCAGGCCTTCTTCGAGGAGAGCCAGACCGCGGATGGGATGTTGAGCTTGTCCTTTAGTTCGATCTGCCACTGGGTGGTCAGCGTCGAGGGGCAGAGGATCAGGACCGGGCCGTCGTTCAGGAGCGAGGACAACAACGCGGCTCCGGCGAGGGACAGCGTCTTCCCCACTCCGACCTCGTCTGCGAGGAGAAGGCGCACGTCTCCGTACGTCTCGCGATGCCGGAGGAAAAGGCTGACGAAGGCACGCTGCCACGGCATCAGCTGCTCGCCGCCCCGGTACAGATTGCTCTCGACCAGCGCGCCGGGAAGGATCTCCTCGGGTGCGAGCTCCTCCAGCTTGACCTCGACACGGCGAGCGCTGCGGCCGATCTCGTCGATGATGGCGTCCGGCAGCGGCTTTCCCCGGGCCCACAGGTACTCGAACTCGTCCTCCACCCAGGCCACCCCGTCCGGCGAGGTGTCTTCCCAGACGAGTTCGTAGTTCGAACTCCAGCCCTCCCGGGTCTCGTTGAGACTTCCCATGAAAGCCGAGGCGGAGCCATCCGGGCGCCGGATGACGCCGGCCTTCCCGTGCAGGAAGGGAGCGTCCGCGCGCGACACCACCCTGACCTCGACGTTACCCTTGGTCAGGATCTCGTAGAGCCGGCGATACCGGGGACGGCGAAGGAAGCTCTCGACGGCGTCGTCAACCTCGTTCCAACGCTCCTTCAGAAGCTGGTCACGTGCGTGCTTCGCGGCATTGATATCCTCTGGATCAAGGTCGGCATTGCAGACGATCCGAACCTTGCCGATTCCGCCGAGCTCCTCGTTGACGAGATCGAAGATCGAGGAGCGAAAATAGCCGGCGATGCGCAGGTACTCGCTCGCTCCGGCCAGCTTGTCCTTTAGGTAAACGTGCGAAAGGCGACCGAGCCTCGACGAGAAGCGGTCGAGGTTTCCGCCCCCGACAATCCCGGTCGTGCTCCGGCCGGCTGGATGTCGGACCGGGGCGTTCACCCGAGGCGCTCGTTCCGTATCAGGCCGTGGAGGATGCCCGCTGCTCGATGCTCGCCCTCATCGACGCCGTCCCGCTTGAGAGCGATATAGTCCGTGATGGCGATGATGTCCTCGCGCGCTGTGAGGTACCCGGGGACCAAGTCCTTGAGATGGGACAGCACGATGTCGCCATCCATCTCGGCCTGGATCTCATGGAGGGCGAACAGCACTGCCCGCGTGGCTGATGGCCCGAATTCTTCGATCTCAAAACCAGCCTTCTTGAAGTCCTTCGAGCGCTTCAGACGGGCCTCGTTCGGCTTCATCGACCCCATGAGATTTTTGTAGGCACCGCCAATACGAAACGCTTTCGAGAAATTCTCGTAGTTGTCGAGCTTCTTGGCGCCAGTCGTCTCGATGTCCATCATCTTGAAATAGAAACGCTCTGCTCCGGTCAGCCGCTCCCATACCTTTGAAGCCATTCCCTCAGGCACCATGTGCTCGTTCGCGACCTGGACGGCAAAGTCGATGATGTCCGTGACGACCCCTGTCTCGCCCTTCTTGCGCGGACGGAGTGCTTCCTTCGTCATGTCGACGCCGTCAATGCTGGTATAGCGCGTCAGCACCCGAAGAGCTGCAGCATAACCGGCCATCTGAAGGTCGGCATCTTCGAACAGGTTCTCTATCCGACCGCTGCCCTTAAGGTTCTGGTTCAAGCCCGCCATGGTGTCGATTTGCTCGGCAACTTCCGCCCTGACTTCCTGCACGATCTCGTCTTTGTAGCCGCTCTCCGGTTCTGTTCTTTTCCGCAAGACGAGGATCACGGTCCCCTGCACGTAGCCCCCCTTCTTCAACTCCGAAGAGGTCTCCGTTGCAATGTACCAGGCTGCCATCACCTGTAGGCCGGAGCCCCAAAAAATCTGTGCCATGTCTGCCCAGACACTGGCGTCCTGATGCGTGAACATCACGATCTGAAGCCCGTTCGCGGGCATATGGTTGGAGAGGCGGGCGTAGACCCCCACCATGGAGACTCTAAATTCCTCCCCCGTTCCCTTGACTGCGAGAGGTCGCCGGCTATCCCAGAGCCAGTTGCCGAAGGGCTCAGGAAGCCCCTTTCGGAGCCACGCGATAAAGAATTCTGTAATCTCGTGATAACAGACGGCGTCTGCGTATGGGGGGTCCGTTATCCAGACGTCCTGAGCATCAGTGACCTCATTCGCAGGGCAGACCTTGATCCGACCGGCATCGGCGAACGGACCATTTCCTCTGACACCGCCCACCAAAGAGCGGTTACCCATCACTCCCCGAACTCCAAAATTCAGAAGCGGGTTTAGCGCCATGTTATCGAAGGTATTGACAGGACTCCCAAGCCCGCCACCTTGACTTGGCTTCCATCGGCAAAGCTTTGAATTGTTATCTAACACTCGGGGTATAAAAAACAGAAGTTTGGCAGCATTCGCATGCTTCCGAACATGTTGTTGGACATGAGCGATGAGTGCAATCTGCCGTGGATGAAAAAGGTGGTGCCACCAAGTCCAACCTCGCGTTCTGATTGGCTCGTCAGTTTTTTCCCCCGGTTCGATCATCATATCGGCGACGACGCCGTCGGCCATCCAGCCGTCCAAATTCTCGCGGACATATTCGCGTACTGCGTGCTCGCGCGACAAATCGTCTGGTGTAGGCGCGGCGTAAAAGGTTTCGCTACGGCCTCCCGCAGCGGCACTGCTCGACCACTGTATACAGTAGAGTCTCTCTCGCAGTACATCGTCTGGCCTGGGAGAAATGTCTGATCGGTCCCAGAGCCTTAGCCGGTTTGCGTTTCGACCATCACGGTCCCGGTAATCACCACGGACCTCCCGAAATGGCACGGTGACGGTCTCGCCATCTAGTTCGTACACAACACGTTGATCGACGAACGTACCTGTTTCCGCGGCCATCAAATCCTTAGCGCTCACGCCGTTTCTGACGACGAAGTCGAACGACTTGCTGGCTCTGTTGGGCCTGAGTTCGACAATGCATTTCTGCTTTGGGCTAATAACGCGCGTCGGCAGCAGAGGGACCAACCAACCGGTCGTTGGGCAGCGGACCTCAATGCAGTAGAGGTACGCCTTAGCTTGGTTCCCGCTGCCATCTATCTCGAAGCCGAGTTTCCGGAATTCGAGTTCGACCTTCGCGAGAATGGACCGCAAGTCTGCGTCAAGACCTTCTATTTCCTCCTCTCCGCTTCCGATGACGTTGAGTGAGGACCAGGACAGCAGTGCCGCAATCGGGTTGAGGTCCGAACCATAAGCCTCACAGCCCAGCCGCGACGCCTCGAACGGGATCGATCCTCCTCCGGCGAACGCGTCACCAACACGAGGGCGGCGCCCAAACCGCCTTTGACCGAGCGCTTCAACTACCTCGGCCAGGCTCTCGGCCTGCATCCCAAGCCGCTCGTTGATATAGTCGAGACGGGAGCCAGTCAGCTCCGCCTCTTCAACTTGCTCCGGGCGGAGCAGTCGTTGAGCACGGTCCAGATAAGGCATCCTAGCTATGACGGCCGCCATCATCTCGAACCTCAAGCCGGATGGCAGGCGCTTGAGCGTGCGAACGGTCGTCCCGTCGATCACTTTTTCATCCAGAAGCGCCAGCTTCTGCGCTGGCGAGCCGTATTGTTCGATATCAGCGACGCTAATCGGCGTGTCTAATCTGCTGAGGATTTGCTGGTCGTCAAAACCCATCAACGTCTCGAATAGCGCGATGTCAGCGGTGTCATCCCCCGTCGATGGAAGTAGCGCGCCGAGTACGCAGGCCCTAACCAGGACAAGCGGCTTCCGTCCTTTCCAGTAGCCGCCAAGGCCCGTTAACGTCTGCCCTGAAACTGCTTTGCGTTCCCGCTGAGCCTCGACGGAGATCTTCTGAGCGGGCCATACTCGTTCGATCAGCGACGGAGTGCTTGCTAGGGAGGCCCGGACGTCTCGGCCGGCCAATGGCGCGTTCATTTGAGCGTCCTCACAACTTGTCGAACAGGGGTAATCTGGGACGGTCATCTTCCAAGATGACCTTCTGCTTCCTGGCTCTGCTCAGAGCAGCCTGGTCACCTCCGGGAGTCTCGGTCAGCGCCACTCGGATAGCCTTCCTCCAACCTACGTCTGCATCTTCCGCGTGGCCGGTCAGCGAGGCCGCCATGGAAAACAGCCACCAGCGCTCTTCAGGCTTCAAGGCGGCCCAATTACGGATGGCGTTCGGGATCAGCTCCTTTTCTGCTGCCTCTACGGCCCAGGTGAGCATGCACAGCTCTCGTCCGAGGAGACGCTCGACAACGTTCCTTCCCGATGCCCATCGGCTCGGTGTTAGGTCCTTCTCCTTCAAGCGCTCGTTTAGGACGCGCTTGGCCTCCTCCGCGATTGCGGTCCACGCGACCCGCGAAAGGCGGCACCGTTCAACCGCATCCGGCAGGCCACCGGTGCCGCTACGAAGGCCGAAGTGCTCGGTGATGATCACCGGTTCGGCGCGAGCGGCCGGGATCTCGATTGTGAAGTGGTGAGGGTCAATTTCATCAGGAACGCCGAACCCGAGCGTCTTTCGCGTCGTAGAGGCGGGCTTTCTCATTGGACCACCTCGGCCGGGTCAACAGTGACGATTCCACCGACTTCCTCCAGGAACTCTCCCAGTTCCCGCCCGCTGCTGAAGGATATCTCTCCGAACCCGAACTCAACCTCGGCCATTTCGTTCGCAAGTGCCTGCCGGGACGCGGTTACGAAAGCCTCAATAGCGGCGCTCGTCAGGTCTGCTCCGGGTCCGAAGCGTGTCAGCGCACTCACGTCGCCTTTCCCGGCCGTAACGGAGACACCGTTTCCAAAGACGGCATTCGTCCGCTTGCCTGCGCGCAGGGCAATGAACGTCTCTTCGGTCGTGGCAAGCTTGAACCGGCGCCGCACCGAGGCTGGCTTGTCCGGATCGATGGTGGCTTTTCCGCCAGAAGGCGGCCTAATCGTGAAGGTCTTTGTCGCTGTGACGCCCGCGTCTTCGGCATACACGTACAGGGTCTGCTCCGCCTCCCCGGGGATCTCGATGGGCTTGTCGTAAAGCTTACCCTCGCGGACGTTCGTGCCGTCCAGGTTCCAGCGGATCTGCCCCCGTGGCTTCACGGTCACAGCAACGGTCCGCTTGCCCATGACCTCCCGAGGATCGTGGGTGATGCTGAGGCTGTTTTGCCACCGCTCCGGTTCGCCGGTTTCATGCTTTCCGTCGGGATCTACGGCTAGGAACCAGAGGACAGTGTCATCCCGTTCTACGATCAGGTCCGTCAGCACGGGCGACGAGGTCGACACGGTCTCGTCTGGTCCGACGTGCACGCGAGCGTTCGGGCCCGCGTTAATTGGAGTGATTTCGATGGTTGCGACGCCGGTCGCGTCCTCCCTCTGCCGTGTCGCTGCTTTGACAGCGGTCCGCGGCTCCGGGAATGGACCCTTTTCGACGTAGCCATCGCCGTTGTCCCGCCAGTCGCCAGTCGCGACGGATCGGCGCTTCAACTCGTCCAGGCCCTTTGCCGGCAGCCATTGCCAGCGCACGTTCGAGATCGAACGCTCTTCGACGTCTCTCCACCGGGCGCGACGATCCCCAGCAGCCCATAGCTCGTTTTCAGCACGCGCACGAAGGCTATCAACGTTCGTGTCGTCTACTGCCCGATGGAGCTTCGAAGCGCCCGTGGACGCCAGCGCCTCCTCGACGGCGAGCTCGCCGTCGATGGTGTTCCCGTCCTTACCCTTGGTAGACGCGAGCTTCAGCGCGACGTGGACGAGCCCGTCTCCCTCTTTCGGGATTCGGGCCGGGTAATAGACCCGATTGAAGAGGTTAATCAGGGTCGCGTTGAAATCGAACTCGGCCTGCTCTGCCTCCTCGTTCAACTCGGCGACGTTGGGCGACCGATCCCCGCCGTCCTCGACGCGGACCTTGGCGACGGCCCATATACGCCGGACCTTGTCCTCCAGCTTGCCCATATCGCTGCCGTCGCCAGTAACGACGCAGAAATTGTTCTTCTGGGTGACGGCCATAAACAGCCGTTTGGCGTCTTCGGGAGGAACCCGCTTGTCCGGGCTAAGCACCAGCAGCAGGCGACCGCCCGCGGGCTTGATGTCCTCGACCTTGGGGAGCGCCTCGACTTGCGTGTAGGCGATGCGTCTGCGCGGCTCGAAAACGTTGTTCAAGCGCCGCCGCATCTCTGCGTCGATCTGCGGCTGGTTGGCATTCTCGGCGAACTTTTCGATTTTTTTTCGTAGATTCTCGTTCTTCGAGAACACCCAGGCGTCGTTGTCGCGGCGGTGGAGGTACCAGCACTCCGTCCTCAGGTGCTCGAAGGCTTCGTCGAACTGTATCGCGGAGCGATGGGGCGCGACGAGGTTCTCGACGATTTGCGGCTTGGCCAGCCCCTTAACCGCTCCGTTCGCCTCAGGGAGAGATGCCATCATGACGAGCCGGGCAACCTGGCTGGCTGCATCGTTACCGATCTGGTCGTCGATGGTCTGGGCATGCGCCCGCTCCGCCCCCGAGCCGGCAATGTCGTGGGCGATGGCGCCGGAGAGGTCGTAAATGTTCGTGATCGAGTCTCGGATGTCCGTCTGGCCGAGGTCGATGTGCTGGCAGCCTACAAGATACACGTCGTTCAGTGGCCGGGCCTGAACGGACCGGACCATGATTGCCGCCAAGGTCATCAGGCCGCGCGTCTGCCGGAACCGCTCGTTGTCCTTGAACAGCGCAAGAATGTGCTTGAAGGAGGGATGGAAGGGATACGAGGCCACCACCTCGTCGGCGATCTGGGTCGCCGATTTCGCGACCGCCTTCGATTTGACGGCATCCGAGATCGCGTCCGAGAAGGCCGATGCAACCGCGTCGACGACCGAAGGCGCCGGCACCTTGGTCAGCAATCGGGTGCGAAGGATGTTGTAGATCTCGTCCGAGCCAAGCTCGACCGGAGTGATGCCTTTGGCCTGGCGCCCGGCCTCTGCCTGGAAGTCGCGCGTGACCTTCTGGACAAGTGCCGTGATGTCCTTCGTCGCTCCTTCATAGGAACCCGAAAGGTTGGAAATCACGATGCACAGCCGCGGGCATTCCTTTTTTAGGGCCGCGGAGAGCAGGTTCGAAAGGGCATAAGTCGTGACGTCGGCAAGCGTGCCGCCGCCCACAGACTGCGTCACGGCATTGTTGAAATAGGGAGGAAGCTCGTCCAGCAGGATAAGCGTAGGTTCGTCCCCTATGAGAGCGATCCAGTCCTTCTCATTAGGTGCCCGTGGGGCCCCTTTGTAGAACTCTACGAACTGGTCTGGCTTGCCGAGCTGGTCGGCGATGTCGCCCCAAAGGTGCTTCTCCCGGGTGATGGACCGGCCGGAGATCGCGACTACCCGCGCCTTGGCGGGGGAGAAGCCTTCCGTGATGGCGGCGGGTCCGAGCCGCGTCGAAGCAGGATTCGCCGCCAGGTAACCAAGGGCCAGCATGGAGTGCGTCTTGCCGCCCCCCATAGCTTGCTTGAGTTCGAAAACGGCTTGCCCAGATTTGCCGGCCAAGCGCTGCAGCCCTTGGCGCAAGAGGACCGCCATCCCGCCAGTGACATACGTCTTCTCGAAGAACGCCTCCGCATCTGCGGGATCGTGTCCGATTAGATCGGCTAGGTCTTCGATCTGGTCTGAGAGCGCGTAATCGATTGCCTTGGGGTCGAACTCGCAGGCATCACGAACCGTCTGCAACATCAACTCCGTCCCCCTTCAGGCACCTTAGGCCGCCGCTCCAGCCAATCCTGAAGCGCGGCTTCCGTAATGGCGGAGGCCGTACTCTCGTCGTCGAGAGCGGCCCTCTTCACGTTCTTGATGACGTCCGGCAGCACGTAGACGAGCAACTGCTTGCGCCCGTCGCGACGCGGTTTGCGTCTTGGCGGATGATCGGTTGCGGAGCCGGCCACGGAGGCTAGCTGAATAGCTGAAACGTCATCATGGCTTGGTCGCATGGGATTCGCGCAATCGCAACCGTAGGGCGCTGAATGCAGCGCCCTACCCGGAACTGCCGGCCCCAATTCGAGGCGGGGATTTCCTAAAGCGGGGTCTCGTCACCCCTGTGGCGTTACCTGCTTTTGAGGGGTGACGAGACGTTCTTATGGGGTGTTTGACGCGCT
>SXGQ01859877.1_pt1 | contig 29530 bp, 44 predicted proteins | sample 3178371 | NCBI WGS metagenome assembly SXGQ01 (sample SAMN11356859, study PRJNA531348) | freshwater metagenome | isolation source: freshwater sample F1-20 | place: China: Fuxian Lake, Yuxi | collected 2017-12-25 | reverse complement strand
TATTCTTTTTATTGATGAGATCCACACTATGATTGGTGCTGGTGGAGCCTCTGGTTCTATGGACGCATCTAATATGTTTAAACCAGCTTTAGCGAGAGGTGAAATCCAAATCATCGGAGCAACAACTTTAGATGAATATAGAAAACATATCGAAAAAGATGGAGCTTTAGAAAGAAGATTTCAAAAAGTAATGATTGAACCAGCAACTCCTGAGGAGACAATAGAGATTATTGGAAATATTAGAGAAAAATATGAAAATCATCATAATGTTATTTATACACCAGAAGCTATTAAAGCTTGTGTAGATTTGACATCTAGATATATGACCGATAGATTCCTCCCGGATAAAGCAATTGATGCGATGGATGAAGCTGGATCAAGAGTACATATTTGTAATATAGTTGTACCTAAAGAAATTACTGATATTGAAGCTAGTCTATCTGAGATTAAAGAAAAGAAACATGATGTTATTCGTTCTCAAAAATATGAAGAAGCTGCTAAATTAAGAGATTCTGAAAGAAAATTAAATGATTCTTTAGAAGTTGCTAGAAAAAGATGGGAAGAAGAAGCTCATAAAAACAGACAAACAGTTACTGAAGATAATGTTGCTGAAGTTGTTTCTATGATGACTGGTATTCCTTTACAGAAAGTTGGTGAAAAAGAAAATGACCGTTTGTCTAAAATGTATTCTGAAATCTCAGGAAAAGTTATTGGACAAGATGAAGCTGTTAAAAAAGTTGTTAGAGCTATCCAAAGAGGTAGAGTTGGTATGAAAGACCCTAATAAGCCAGTTTTAGTATCTATGTTAATAGGTAATTCTGGAGTTGGTAAGACAGAGTTAGCTAAACAAATTGCTAAATATTTATTTGATTCAGAAGATTCTTTAATCAGATTAGATATGTCTGAATATGGTGAAAAAATTTCAGTAAATAGAATTATTGGAGCTCCATCAGCATATGTTGGATATGATGATTCTACTATATTAGATACGATTAGAAGAAAACCATACTCTGTAATATTATTAGATGAGATTGAAAAAGCACACTCTGAGGTATTTAATGTTTTCTTATCCGCTTTTGATGAAGGTCACATGACTGATTCACACGGTAGAAAAGTAAGTTTGAAAAATGCTATTATTTTAATGACTTCAAATGTTGGAACAAGAAAAGTTAAAGACTTTGGAACAGGAGTTGGATTTTCAACTAAGACAAAAGAAAAACAATCAACTGATGAAATAAAATCAATTTTAGAAAAAGAATTAAAGAATAAATTTGCACCAGAGTTTATTAATAGAATTGATGATATCATTTATTTTAAAGATTTAGATAAAGAAGATATTTTAAAAATTGTTGATTTAGAATTAGTTAAAACAATCTCAAGAGCTAAAGAAATTGGATATGAATTAACAATAACTGATGTATGTAAAGATCATTTAATTGAAGTTGGATATGATCCTAAATATGGAGCTAGACCACTAAAAAGAGCTATTCAGAGATGGATTGATGATGAGATAACAGATTTCATTATCACTAATAGTCCAAATGAAGGAGATAAATTTTTAGTTGACTATTCATCAGAAGAAGATAAAACAGTTGTTACCTTAGAAGGTAAGGTTAAAAAAACTAGAAAGAAAAAAGAAGATTAATAATAAAGAAAGAGATAGTTAAAACTATCTCTTTTTTATTTTATATAAAATAAAAAATATAAAAATATTTATGAAAATACATTTATTGTGGTGTACTTTAAGACCTGAAGTTTTTAAAAGTATGCATTTAGAATGGATAAAAAAATCGAGTGGAAATATAGAAATATCAACATACGTAGCTGTAAATTGGAAAGAACATGCGGATACTTTAAGAGAATATTTATCAAAAGATTATTTAGTAACTTTAAATACTAATAAAATTGGAGTTTGTTATCCTTCTTATTACCTAACTTCTAATCTAGGAATTAATATGGGTAAATGTGAAAATAGTGATATTGTTATTTTTGCATCTGATGATTTTTTACCACCAAATAATTGGGATATTTATTTAGAAGAAAAATTAAAAGATAAAGGAGATGTTTCTTTATTCGTAAGAGATGGATATCAATTACCAGACTCATCAAATATGCTACATCCAGCAATAACAATACCAATAATGACTTATGGATGTTTATTGAAACTGAATAGATTTATTTATCATCCAAAATATAGTCATATGTTTTCAGATTGTGAATTATATGATAATCTAAAAGATCTAAATTTATTATATGATGATAGAATGAATGATGAAACTATATTTGAACATCTACACTACGCTGCTGGAAAGAGAAATGCTGATGATGCTGACCGAGAATATAATAATAAATGGAAGGAAGATGAATTAACTTGGAATGTAAGAAAAAAAATGTCAGTTGATGAAAGGATAAAGGAATGAGAAGTGTAAAGATAAATTTCTGTGATTGGTGGTCAGGATTCAATAAGACAGACAACTATTTCTACAATCTTCTTAAAGAGAATTTTGATGTGGTAATTTCAGATAACCCAGATTACATATTCTTTTCAATATTTGGAAATGAAAATTTAAAATATAACTGTAAAAAAATATTTTTCACTGGTGAAAACATATCACCACCGATGGAATATTGTGATTGGTCTTTTTCTTTTGATAAATTAGATGATAATAGAAATTATAGATTACCACTTTATTTATTATATGATGGTTATTATGAATTAATAAATAAAAAAGTTGATGATTCATTAATCAACAGAAAGTTTTGTAATTTTGTAGTTTCAAATGGAAATTGTGATTTAAGAAATAATTTTTTTAAAAAATTATCTAAATATAAAAAAGTTGATTCAGGTGGTAGATTCCTAAATAATATAGGATATGCGGTTGATAATAAAGTTAAATTTCAATCAGAATATAAATTTTCTATTGCATTTGAAAATAACGCATATAGACCTGGATATGATTGGTATATAACAGAAAAGGTTATGGAACCAATGACGGTTAATTCAATACCATTATATAGAGGTGGATCTTGTATAAATGAAGATTTTAACACAAAATCTTTTATTAATTACCATGATTTTAATTCAGAAGATGATATGATCGATTATATAATTGAATTAGATAAAGATGATTCAAAGTATTTAAAAATGTTAAACCAACCATGGTTTATTGATAATAAAATTCCAATTAATAATCAATTGGATAGTATTAAAAATTTTTTATACAACTTATTTTAAAAAAATAATATAATAAATATGAAAAATATTATTTCTTTTTCTCTATGGGGTGATCATCCAATGTATTGGAAAGGAGCTATTGAAAATATTAAATTATCTAAAGATTTATATCCAGGTTGGATTTGTAGATTTTATATAGATAAAAATTCAAATAAAGATCTAATAGAATCTATTAAAGGAGATAATGTCGAAGTTATATTAGTTGATTCTAAAGATTCTTTTCACGGAATGTTTTGGAGATTCTGGGCATCAGAAGATAAAGATGTTGATATTTTCATATCAAGAGATTGTGACTCTAGAATTTCTGAAAGGGAGGTTTTGGCGGTAAATGAGTGGTTGGAATCTGGTGAAGATTTTCATATTATGAGAGATCATCCATATCATACAGTTCCAATTTTAGGTGGTATGTGGGGATCTAGAAATGGATTAATGAGTAAAATTAAATTATCAAAATTGATAGAAAGCTGGAATCAATATTCGAGAAAAGGAATTGATCAAGACTTTTTAGGTAGATGTGTTTACCCATTGATTATAGATAATTGTTTAGAACACTCAGAGTTTGGATTAAAATTCGGAGGTAGAATTAGAAATTTCCCATCCGAAAGAAAAAATTATGAATATGTAGGTGAAGTTTTTGATGAAAATAATGAAAGACATCCGGAATATTGGAGAGTTTTATTATGAATGATTTAGTTAGTATAATAATAGGTACCTATGAAAGGTATGATTTAGTTTTGAGAGCAATAGAATCCGCATTAAATCAGACATATAACAATATAGAAGTAATTGTTGTTGATGATTGTAGTAAAGATGATAGATATAAATTATTAGAGAGTAGAAAAGATATAATTTATTTAAAAACCGAAAAAAATTCATCTTTACCAGCAATACCTAGAAATATGGGAATAATAAGATCTAGTGGTAAATGGATATCATTTTTAGATGATGATGATTATTTTGTACCATCTAAAATAGAAGATCAAATGGAATATTCAAATTCATATGATTTTATATGCTCAGATGCTTTTTATGACAACACTCTAAACTCATATGCTAAAGGTCTTTATTTAGATTATTGGAATAAAATAAACCCAGAAGATACTGATTTATTTGATATAAATCTAATAAAAAAACACAATTTAATTATAAATTCAAGTGTCTTAGTAAAAAAAGAAAAGTTAATTGAGATTGGATTATTAACTACTGATGTAAATTTCAGAAGAATTGAAGATTATCATACTTGGTTAACTCTCTTATCAACAAATGTTAATTTTTGTAAATTTGTTGATAAGAAACTGTTATATTATAACATGAATAGTGTTAAATATTAAAAAATAATAAAAAATTATGCCTAAGAAAAAATTATTTAAAAATAAAAATAAAAACTTTATAGAAACAGGATCTTATCTAGGTGATGGAATTGAATTAGCATTAAAAAGTGGATTTGATATAGTTCACTCAATAGAAATTTATGATAAAAATTATAATCACTGCACTCAAAGATTTATAAACGATAAAAAAGTTAATTTAATTAAAGGTGACTCTTATATTGAATTAAATAATTTGATAAACAGTAAAGAAAATATTAAAAAGTCATTTACTTATTGGCTAGATGGTCATTATAGTGGTGGTGAAACTGGAATTGGTATATTAGAATTTCCAATAATGATAGAATTAGAAGCTATTCTTAAAAGAAATGTGGATAACGAGATTATTTATATAGATGATATGAGAATATTAAGAGATTATTCAGATTCAATAAATGAGAATTCTATTTTAGATTTAATTAAGAAATATAAAAAGGAATTTGAAATATCATATGAGGAATCTGATTATGATACTAATGATATAATGGTCATAGAATATTAATATAAAAAAAAATTATAAAAATGAATATAAAAGAATTTATAAGAAGTAATAATTTTGAAACAATAATAGAAATTGGTACTCATTTTGGAACAGACACATTAGATTTTAAAAATCTATTACCAAATTGTAAAATAATGTGTTTTGAACCAGATCCTAGAAATATAAAAGTTATTAGAAAAAACTGGGGAGATATGGAAGTAGCAGATTTGTATGAACTTGCGGTATCAAATTATAATGGTACTACTGAATTTTATCTATCATCGGGTAATTGTGGTCACTGGGCAAATGATAAAATGTTATTAGAAAATGATTGGTCAGCTTCAAATTCCATAAAAAAACCTAAAGAACATTTAAATTATCACAAATGGGTTAATTTTGACGAGAAAATAGAAGTTGAATGTATAAAATTAGATGATTTTGAACCTCTGAAAAATATAAATATAGATTTTATCTGGGCAGACGTTCAGGGAGCAGAAGATTTAGTATTTGAGGGAGCAAAAGAATTGTTAAAAAGAACAAAATATGTTTATACTGAATATAATCAAAATGAGATGTACGAAAATCAATTAAATTTAGATGGAATATTAACATTATTTGGTGAAGATTGGGAGATTGTGCATTTATATGAAGATGATGTTTTATTAAAAAATAAAAATATATGATAGTAGTTAAAATACAAGGTGGGTTAGGAAATCAAATGTTTCAATATGCTCACGGTAGATTTTTATCCGAAAAATTTAATTTGGATCTTAAATTAGATACATCATTCTATGATAATTATGATAATAAATCAACTCTTAGAGAGTTCCAATTAAATTCATTTGAGAATATAAAATCAAATCTATCTATTATTGATGATATAGACTTTAGTAATTTTTATAAAATAGGAGAACATTTCTCATATATTAAAATACCGTATATAGAAAATTGTAAATATTATTTAGATGGGTATTGGCAAAGTGAGAAGTTTTTTATAGAATTATCCGAATTGATACGAAAAGATTTTGAACCAAGTAAAAGTATTTTAAATAAAATACTACAGAATCCATTATCAGACACAACGATATCCTTACATGTTAGAAGAGGTGATTATTTAACTTCCAATGGATTTCACCCAGTACAATCTATTAATTATTACCAAAAAGCTATTGAAACAATAGGTGAATATGATAACATCTTTGTTTTTTCGGATGATATTAAATGGTGTAAAGAAAATTTACAATTTAAAAACATGATATTTATTGAAGGATTGAGTGATTTAGAAGACTTATACCTTATGTCTATGTGTAAACACAATATTATAGCAAATAGTTCATTTAGTTGGTGGGGTGCTTGGTTAAATAAAAACCCAAATAAAATTGTTGTTTGTCCATCTATTTGGTTTAATGGTTTAAATTCATCAGATATAATACCAGAAAACTGGATTAAAATTTAACTTCTCCCTCTTTTTAACCAGTGTCCAACTAAGAAGTTATCATTTTCATGATCATTAATTATACCAGGTAGAGTACCGTCTTCAAGTACTTTACCTTTTGTTAATAGGAATTCAACATCATAGAAATTAAAAGTAAATGTTGTTGTAAAATCTTTAGATGAAACTTTTTGTTGAGAATAGTTAAATGTGTTATCGCTCAAGCTTTTAAATATTGTCTCAAAAAATTTAATATTATAAATAGCATCTCTCTTTATATCTAAACAAGTTATTGTCAGTGGTTTATTAAAAGAATTTTCTAAATCTAAATAATGTTTTGTAACTAAATCAAACATTAACCAGTAATTTAAATCAGAGTCAACAGATCTAAATGTTATAGTTATATCTCTTGTTGTTACAACATCCTGTACATTTTTAGCCGGTTTAAAGTTTCTCTCTTTACCTCTTATTAATACTTGTTTAGGTAGATCAAAAGAAATACCAGGAAAACTAATAGATTTAATAGTTGAATTTAAATAATCTATAATATTCTCGTATTGCACCCAATTTTTCTCCAAAATTGGCTGATAATGGTTTATTAATTCCGGGCGAATGAAATCGCTGGGGAGATTAAAGGAAAACGAACTAGACTGCGAGCTAAGTCTCAATTTATTGTTAGTTATTTTTTATTTACAAATAATTGTAATTTTTCATCTAAAATTTCTGATATTTTATCAAATTCATCATATCTAATTCTTATCAAATTGACATTATTTTCAAAACACCATTTGTTTTTACATTCATCTCGTTTTAAGATTAAATTAAACTCTTTTTCACCACCAAATTCTTTAATTGGTTTAAAGTGTTGTATTCCATCAAATTCTAAACAAGTATTCATATCAGGTAAGTAAAAATCAAAGTTGAGTTTATTAATATATTTACAATTTTGAAAACTCTTCTGTCTTATATATTTAATTTTATTTCTCTCTAAATAATTCTTTATATACTCCTCACCTTTTGAATTCTGCTTACATTCTGGACAACCTTGTCCAATTAAATGCTTATGTATATTTTGCTGAAATAAACCATGTTCTTTACAGATTATATCAACTTTATTATCAACACCATTGAAATTTATTTTTGAATAATCATAAATATTAAAATGTACTTTATTAAACTCTGATATTAGAACATTATTACTCCACTTACCCTTTCCTATACATATTGGACACCCATGTCCTGAATTCATATGGTTACTAACTGATTGTTTAAATATCCCATGATCTTTACAGATTATATCAACTTTATCAGAATTACCATTAACTTCTTTTATTAAAGAATAATCGTATCTATCATTATGTTTTTCTTTTGATTTGTAAAGAAATAGATTTAAAGTTACTTTGTTTGGGGACATACCCTTTAAATGTTTATCAACTCTATAATCGAAAATATCACTTGTTAATTTATTTACTATCTTTATTTTATCAGTAGAATAATAGGTTTCTTTCTCTATGATATAATCATATTTATTATTATGTATAGTTGATAATTTATTTATTAATGATTTAGATTCTATTTTTGTAGGTCTTATTCCATTTTTATGATTATCTGATAATTGTAAATATACTAATTCTGAATTTATATCTATGATTTTTATATAATCATCTGATCTAATAATTTCTTTATTAATTAAAGAATAATCATATTCGTTCTTATTTTTACATAAATTTATAAATTCTTCTTTAGTTAGATTTTTATTACAATGACATCTTGGACAACCTTGTCCTTCTTTGTGCCTTTTAGGACTCTGAATAAAAATACCATGTTCTCTACATATTATATTAATTTTAGATCTCAAATTTTTATATTCAACCAATGAATAATCATATCGACTCCCGTGTTTTTCTAAACAGCTATTAATAAATTCTAATTGTGTTAGTCTTTTCATATTATATATATTAAATATAATATGGTACCTTTGGTCAAATAATCACATTATACTTTTTTATTTACGTTAGTATATTGTGTTATTTTTTTAGTTGTGACAACAGCTGTTTCTTTTGGTAAATTAGGATCATAATTTATAGATGGTTTTGTTTCTGTCGTAGGCTTATTATTATCAACTTCATTATTTAAATTTTTAACATTGGAAGAACTATCATATATTAAAAATAAACCAGTATAAATTACATTATTATTATAACCATTTGAACCAATTATATAGAATAAATTATTAACTTGATAAATATTCTTAATATCATTATATCTACTTTCGCCAATTTTAAATATTAATTGACCTAGTTTCAAATTAACATCACCACTTTCAACAAAAAGAGGAATGTCTATGGTCTTTTTATCACTTTTAAATGTTAATTTAATTTCAGTAAAGTTTGTCAAATCTAAATAATTAGGTTGAGTATTAGTACCATCAGCTACTATAAACTTAACAATATTATCAAAAGGATAAATAAGTATTTGCATCTTACCAGTACCATAAAATGTATTATTATTAATAACAGAATTATCTGACTTTGAAATAATATTAAATTTATCTATTAATACTGGGTAAGGAACTTTAACTTCTTGAATTTGAACACTATTACCACCACCAAATACATCAAATCCATTATTCCAAGAACTATTGTTTCCAGAATCTACTGTTTTATAAACAGATATTCCTTTATTAGATCCTTTTCCGTATATTTCATTTGTTTTACCCATTGAATTAGATTTACTCAATAAACTAAAATCTATAGTATTTTTAACGTTATAAATTTTTGGTTTATTAGCATTTGATAAATTAATTTTAGTCATATTCAAACTATATTTAGAAACCTCATCCTGTAATATACCATAAGAAGCTCTTCTGAGTATTGAAGTACCACTTTGTGTATCAACCAACAACATCTCAACGTCGATTACAGCGGTTGTTGTTGATGATTTAATAATTGGTCTCCATTCAATAGATTCGTTGAAATTATTATTTACTATAAATGTTGTTGTTTTACCTCTAATATTTTGTTCAAAAAGAGTTATGTTATATTGTACTGTATATTTTATACCCTTATAATCCGATTCTTCTATAAAATTAGAAAAATCTCCAATTGTTCCATTATAAATTCCATACACCTCAAAGTAATCACCAACATCAGAATGTTTAATTTTAACTCCTAAGTTTTGAAAATCAGGAACTTGAGGAACCGTTATTTCAAATTTTTCACCTAAAAGATAATTGGTTCTTGTACTTATAGTTTCAATTCGTTCTATGAATCTAAATTCAATAAAAACTGGACTAGTTTGGCTTAATCCTATACCCTCAGTTAAATATGAGTTTATGGAATTTGATGTTGGATATCCATCACTAAATTGTCTAGATATTGAATATGGTGAAGGTATTTCAATTGAAATATTTTTACCCCACAATGTTTCTTGAAATAAAAGTGGTGGTGTAGAAAAGTTTAATAGAGGTTGTTGATCCAACTTAGTCATATCAAAATAAAAATTTGATATGTTAAACGTTAAATTATTTGTTCTATCATATGAATAAACTCTTATATAGAATCCAAAATATTCACCAAATGTCCAATTTATAGGTATGTGTAATTTAATTGTATCAAATCTAATAGGCTGAGCACTCGGATATGATTTAATTTGTATAGATGAATAATATTCAGTATCAACACTGGTGTATTTATTTAGGATATTATCAATTGAAAATAATTGATTTTGTGTTGTATTACCGTTTAAACTGGTGTCACCACCAATATAGGATCTTAATGAATTTTTAGAGTCGATTAAAATTTTATAGTCCTCTGTTTTTAAATTACTATCATTATAAATATACTCTAAAAGTATATTTTTATCAACTTTTATATACTTAGATACTTTAGCCATTATTAAAAAAGATATATTTTAATTATATATAAAAAAAGAAAACCTCTCATAGGAGGTTTTCTTTTTCTAATCTTTCAGTAACAATTTGAACTATTTGTTGTTCTGTATAATTTGAGTGTTTTTCACAAATTTTATTATATAAATCTCTTTCCTCAATAAGTAATTTTTCTATATTTTTATTAATTGGTTCTAAAAATCTCTCTAAACTTGCTTGACTTTCTTCTAGATAAGTTATTATATTAACTATTTGTTGCAATCCAGATAGATTTTCTTTATCGTAATTACCTTGTTCTATTTTCTTTAGATCATCTTTAGCTTTTTCTAAATCTTTTAATGTTGACTCAGCTTTTTTTCTGTATGAATCTAAATTATTTGCCAATCCTAAATATCTTCTTCTAATATTCACAGATGCTAATAAAAATCTTTCATCAATCATTACACAGTTGTTTCTTTTTTAATTGTTCTTTTTGGTTTAACAATTTGATCAACATCTTCTTTAAGTTTATCAACTACAGTCGTCTTTCTTTGTGTTGGTTTTTTTTTAACTGGTCTTTTTTTTGGAGCCGGTTTTTTATAAACCATCTCCTTTATTTTTTCTGAAATTTTAAACTTCAAATTAATTGGATCATTAATCAATTCATTTGCTATTTCACCTGCTAAAAAATCAATAATACTCTTCTCATATGAATCTTCCATCATTTCAATAAAATCTAATCTAGGTATTTTATTTGTTAATTTTAAATCTAATGTAAACTCAACCACTTTCTTAGCATTTCTAAACATTACATTAATTGGATCTTCTGATTTAGCAACAGGTTTTTGAACAGTATCACCATCACCATCTCTATTCACTTCAATTCTTTGAACTGATTCATCTCTTGGAACTTGATAAGTTGGTTGTGGTGGTGGCGCAGGTAATTCTTCATCACCCAATAATTTAGCAAATGCTTCCTGTTGTTTAACAGTAGCTTCTCTATTATCAACAATTCCATACTTTCTTGCTAACTCAGCTTTCTCATCTTCTTCACTAACTTCGATAATAGCGCTCTCATTAACCGGTGGTCTGTAAGTATTATCAGAATATGATTCTGTGATAGGATTACTATCTGTCAAATTATCTAATAAATTATCACTTGGGATATTTTTTATTTTTTCAGCTAAAATATTATAAGCTCCTTGATTACTAAAAAATGAACTAGGATCAATCACTTCAGTAAAGTAATTAGGATCCATTAATCTTCTAACGTCAATTTTTTGTTTGTTTTCAAACACTGCAATGTTTTCAAACGAATCTAAAACTTTATGAGTTTCTCCTGTTCTATTATCTTTAAATTTTCTATTTGCAAGATTCATATGAATAATTATATTTTTATTTTATATATAATAAATTAGTTTTGTTTAAGATATCATCAATTCTTTTATCTCTTTCATCTGATTTATCTTTAATTCCCCATTTTTTAGATTTAACTTGACATGTTATTATATTATCGGTTATATCAATAGATTTAATTGTTGAAATAGAACCTTTTGATTTATTATCCTCCCAATCAAAAGTCCTTTTATTATTATATAAATCAAAAATAATATTAAAATATGTATTATTATTTTTAATATCTATCGTGAAACAACTGTTAACCCACTCATTATCAATTGTAAATTGGTGTTCTGATTTAATCAGATTGATAATATCTTCTCTTATTTTTAACCAAGTAGTCATTTTAAGCTAATTTTGCATTTTTTAAATAATCTCTAAGAAAGACATTCTTTTCACCTCCTACAAATTCCACCCAATCAGAATAAAGCTTTTGTTCTTTATCAGAAGCATTTAAAAAATAACCTTCTTTTCTCATTTTTTCAATCTTATTTGCGTTTATAAGATTATCTTGAAGATATGAGTAATGATTTTCCATAACCCAATTTCCAAAATCTAAATAAACTTCTCTGTTAAAAACTTGCTCATCTACTAAAAAGCATATTGATGTCATTTGGTCTCCCAAATCTGGTTCAGTAAATGATGAACATATAACCCCATTTTCTATTAGAGTATTATACGTTTGATTAAGTGTTCCTAATCTCTCAGGGTTGTTATTAGTAGTACCACCATTAAGTATAATTACCGTCTTCCAATATTTAGCCCAATCTAGATAGTCATTTGAGTGAAAATTTATCAAACTATATTCGGTTAACGCATGCGAGAATTGTATTCCCATTTGTATACCAGTTAGTTGGTAGTTGACAAATCCATACATTCTTAATTCTAATTTATTCTTCATAGAGATTATATTTTCATATATTGAGTAAGTTTAATAGAAAGGCTTCTATTAGTAAATTGTTTTAAACCGGTTACTTCCATTAAGAGTTTTTTATTAATAAATTCTGGTATTTTAAGATCATAATCTTCACTTGGTATCTCTATCTCAGCAATTATCAAATGGCATCTATCTTTAAATAAATCTACTTCCCATTTCATATTTCCATCAGGAAATACCCATCTTTCTTTTTTAATATGTTTTGAATTACCTCTCCACTTATAACAATCTTTTTTGAATTTTTCAAATTCTTTTTTAGATATTTCACTTTCTATTTCTTCATTTGAAAGATCAGATATTCTTTTTTTAATTGTGTGTACCCATTTTTTCCCATTAATATTTGAGTCACATTGTCTAGCTCTCTCCCATATATCACCATTTTTAAAATAGAATTGATCTATTTTAATTATTTCAACTGGTTTAATTTCAGGAAGTGCTTTTAGTAAAAATTTTCTTTCAATCTCTATCATTTCTTATAAACCTTTCTACTTTTTCAAAAAGTGTAATAATTATTAATAATCCAATTGTAATAATAATTGGTGTTATTATTAAACCCATTCCACATAAAATTCCTATCCCAGATATAACCCAAATAAAGGCTGCTGTTGTAATACCAATTACTTTATCTTTATCAATCATAATTACACCACCACCTAAAAATCCAACGCCAGTTACAATAGTAGAAATTATTCTTGTTGGATCAACATTGTAAATAGTTCCGGCATAAAAAGATGTAATTGTAAATATTGCTGAACCAACACATATTAAAACATTTGTTCTAAGTCCCGCAAATTTATTCTTAGATTCTCTTTCCCATCCAACAAGAGTACCACATATAGTAGCAATTAGTATTTTTAAAAGTATTGGAGTAATATTTAATAATTCATTCATTAAGTATTTATTAAATATTACGTTTTTGTTTATAAAAAAAGGGAAGATAATTAAAATTATTATCTCCCCTTTTTAAATCACTATTAAAAAAACCTATTAATTATAGGTTAATCTTTTTAAAAAGTTTATTCGTTTGTAGCTGGTAATGTAATTTCAAATTCAGTAGCCTCACCTAAAACATTTTCTAAACCTTCTACATGTTGAATGTAGTAAAAATTATCCAATTCTGAGAATTGAAAATCTACCCAATAAAGAGTTTCACCACCTGGTACTGGAAATCCAGCGTGAGTAGCTGCTGCCTGTCTAGCATTGATTGCTTCTTCTTCTGTGTTAAATTTGTAACCTGTCATTTTTTTTATTTTATTTTTTGTCTCTTATATAAGAGATAGTTTAAAAAGTTAATATTATATATTAAAAAATAATTTCTATTTTTTACTTTTTATATATAAGTAATGGAAATTTTAGCATATTGTGGATCAATAATTATTTTTATTTCATTTTTAGTAAAAAGTGTTAAATGGTTAAGAATTTTAAATAATGTTGGTTGTTTAATATTTTTAATATACGCTTTACATCATGGAAGAACACCACTAATTCTATTGAACAGTGGTGTCATATTAGTTAATATTTGGCATTTAATTAAAAAGAATTAATTAATTATCTTTAACTGATACTTTATCAGATTTTTTAATTATATTTAACTTCTCACAAACATTTAGGAATGCCTCTACAATTGAGTAGGAATCTTCAATTCTATCAAATACATAGACTTTCATTTGCCAATTATCTTGATCATAATCAATATCATCTCTGAATAAAACACATATTTCATATTCACCTTCTTCATAATAAAATCCAATCTGTCCATAATAAGTAATACCATCAATTGGACTTTGAGATGTTGCATATGATAACATTGCATCTTTATGTAATTGTGAATGGAATCTTTCCAAAACCTCATATTTAAATAATATTCTCTCATAAAATGTTTGAGTTGTTTCTTTTTCAGAATCAACTATATTGATTTTTTTAAAATCTTTTTGTAAAATATTTGGCATCTCACCCTTTATGTGTGGTATTTCATATTGATTTCTTAAATCATCATTATCAAAAAACTCATTAAATTTTTTCATCATTATTATTATTTTTTTCTAAATATTCTAATAAATTCTCAATTAAATTATTAGCTCTATCCATAAATTCACCATTTTTTGTTTTATTAGCACTATAATAGTCCAAACCTCTATTAGTATAGAAAGCCTCTATCAATTCATCTGGTACAAAAACTCCTGAATATTTTAATTGCATTACAAATGGCATTACAACATTTTTAGCATTATTAGTAAATCCATCATCTAATACATCTGAATATGAAAGTGGTAATTCTTTATCGTTATAATCATTTGCACCATCATCACCCTGTGCCCAGAAACCAGCAACTTTCCCTTCAAGGTGATTTCTTAGTAGATTATTATGTTTACCTGATTTTGAAAACTTACCAGTTATTTTACCATTTTTAATATTCTCATCACCCATTAGTTTTTTAGCATCATCAACTGAAAGTGTTTGGTTAACCGATACTAATCTATCAAAAAGAGTTTTAACTTGAGATGAGAGTGAATGCCAATGAATTGGTGAGAATATTAGAAAAGCATCACACTCTTTTAATAACTCATAAACATTTAATTCTGAAAGAAGGTCTGGTTGTTTCATTCCTTTACCAAAACAATCACAAGGGAAGTGACAATGATATCCCCCAGCAGTGGAAACACAGCCTTTACACGGTTGTATAATTGGTTTATCACCACCATTTACTGAAAGATCAATTACTTTAAAGTTAATAAAGGGTGACCATTTTTGTATAATATGTTCTACAACAACGCTAGTTTTAGATTCCATATTAGGACAAGAATATTTATCTCTGGGCGAACCTTGAAAAAGTACTACTTTCCATTTTCTATCCCCTATTTTTCTAATTTTCATGATTTATATATTAAAATTTTAATATATAAAAGAAAAAATTTAAATAATGGCTTACACAAATTTATTAAATCAAGTAAGAGTGGGTGTTAGAGCTGGTGCAATTGTTCCAGTATCCCCACCTTTAATAACCACTAATCTAGTAATGAATCTAGATGCACAATATTATACATCAGGAACATGGACAGGAACATCATCAACATCTTTAAATGCAACATTAACAAATGGAGTTGTTTTTTCGAATGAGATAGGAGGTTGTATGTACTTTGATGGTCATGAAGATTACGCAATTATACCATACAACAGTCAGTTTGAATTTACAAATGGGACTAACGATTTACCATTCACTATGATGGGTTGGTTCAGAATGTTTGACTCTGTTGGTGGTCCACTTTTATCGAAATCGGATAACGGAAATAATCAATATCTTTCATATACTATAAATTCTTTATCTAGTGGAATTTCAATGACGTTTTACAATAATGCAAATGGAGCAAATTACGGAGGGAAAGTAATAACAGGTAGCTACTCACTTTCACCAGAAACATGGTATCACTATTCAATAACATATACCGGAACAACAGCAAGTATATATATTAATGGTTCTACTACTTCAATATCAACATCGACATGGGGCACATATACAAGAATGAATCCAACAAATATACCACTATATATAGGATCTCACGGGACAACTGGAATGTATAGTGCGAAATTTAGAGGAGAAATTGCTCAACAAATGATTTATAATAAAGCTCTTAGCTCGTCAGAGGTATATCAAAATTATATGTCAACAAGAGGTAGATTTATAGTAACAAGTTTATTAGATATTTTTAGTGGATCTATATCAGCACACTCAATAAGAAAAGTAAAATCTTCATATACAGGTCCATGTATAAAGGTTAGAAGATCGTCAGATAATTCTGAAATGGATATTTATTTTGACGGTTCCGGGAACCTAAACACATCATCTCTTCTTTCATTTGTTGAATCAGGGGATGGATATGTTACTAAATGGTACGATCAGGCAGGATCAAATGATATGGAACAACCCATATCAATTAATCAGTTAAGGATAGTATCATCTGGTGTATTGGAAACCTTAAACGGAAAACCAGCTCTATATAAATCAACTAATTCTTCGATGTCTTCAAATTTTGGAATAACTTATTCTGCTCCAAATTCAATATATTCTGTAATTTCCTTAACTGCTAATTCAGGTGAATCTTATATAACAAGTGGATCATTATTTAGATCATCTTTTACAACCGGACAAATATCTTTAAATGCTGGTATATCAATATCATTTCCACATACACCAAGTATATTAACACAAGGATTATATTCTTTCGTTTTAAATGAATCACTATCTAGAGCTAGTATAAACAACTCAAGGGGTGTATATGGAAACTCAGGTGTTAATAGTTCTATTTCTAATTTATCTATAGGAGCTACTGGTTCATCACAAATGAAAATACAAGAAATAATATCTTTTGATAAAGATCAAGACTGGAACAGGACAAGGATATCAGATAAAATAAACTCTTATTTTTCTACATATACTAAGTTTAGTGAAAGGGGACTAATTGCTTATTATGATGGTTATGTACCTGACTCATATCCAGGATCTGGAAATATAGTGTATGATATTTCTTCATATAATAACAATATGACTCTATTAAATGGTGCTAGTTTTCAAAATGGTGGTATTTATTTTGATGGTATTAATGATTATTGCCAATCAAGTCAAGGAATTTCTCTAAAAGAAGGACCTAAAACATTTGTGATATGGATGAAACAAACAAAAAGTTCGGGTGGACAAATATGTAGAATAGGTGGTGCATCTAGCGGTCAATTATTTGAATTAATAAGTGGTGTTAGTGGATTTGAAGGTCATTTCTGGGGAACTTCATTTGGAGTAAATGCTGGAAAAACACTTATGAATGTATATACTCATGTCGCAATGTCTTATATATCTTCTAAAAATGGAAACTATGGTAAAACAACAATATATGTGGATGGTGTAGAAAAAGGAAGTTATAACTCAAATCTTTTAAATTTCAATGATCAACTTTTCTATCTAAGTCAACCAGCATATTCCGGAACTTCTTATTATAATGGATACATGTATTCTGTAAAACTTTATGATAGAGCTCTTTCATCAAATGAAATCTTAGGAGATTTTAATAATACAAAATCCAGATTTGGACTTTAAAATAAAAACCCACTCAAATTGAGTGGGTTTTTTTAATCTAATAATTCCTCTATCCTTTTATTCCTTAAATCAGAAATAATCTTATCATACATAAATATTTTTGTCTTAGAACAATTCATAGATACTCCTTTATCAATCCTAGATGTTAAGTCAAAACTATATTTTATCTCAAAATATTTTTTGTCACCATCACTTAAAAAGTATTTATTTATATGTAAATTATTCACATCTAAATAAGGATTTTCTAATTCCTCATGTTTTTGACACAATTCTAAAAAATATTCCTTTTTAAGTAAATCCGATATCATTATTTCTTAGTAATTTCTTTTTCTACTAACTCAGCTAAAAAGTTTTCAATCTCCTCACTCATTTCACAAGAAACACCATCAATTAATAAATCAAATACTGAAATATTCTTATCCTCAATATGTGTTTCATATGAAGCTGGTGTCCAATCATCACCAGGACAACCAGTGATAAAACCAGTAAAAGATTGTTCAAACTTAACTTCAATACAAACTTCATCATCTGTTTCAAACCATAAAGAACTTTCCTCAGATACATATCTCATATCATCTTCAATATAATCACTATAGTCACTAACTTTTATAAAGTCACCATCAACATAAGTCATTTTAGAAAGGTCTACATTTTGAATTGTCGTCATATCTCTTATTATTTATATAACAAATATACAGCATTAGTTTAAGTCCACCAAATAAATAGTGGACTTTTTATTAAAATATTTTATTACAAAAGTGTAATCTTATCAAATCCTTCATCTAAAGTAGGGGCTACATATGACTCAATCATAGATTTAATCACACCCATTGGTATAGACTTATTCTCTAACTCATTTCGCTTATTATTTCTAACTAAATATTCTTCATCTGTTAAAAATGGAAATACGATTGCTTCTTTATAAAAATCACTAGAAAAATAATTCAAAGTTGATATTCTCCTCTTAGTGACTAAATTAGTCATGTCTATAATAACTAATTTGTGTAAATTAGCCTCTTTTAATTTTAAATCCAGGAGTTTATCAACAGCATTGTGATCCACTTCTTTAAAAGCCTTATTATAATCATCGGAACCAAAAACATCTAAAACTAATTGATCTCTACAAATAACTAGTGCGTCTGGATAATTTTCTCTGATAAATGTTGATTTACCACTAAGAGGTGTTCCTACTAAAACAATAACTTTTTTCATAAAACAAAGATACTATTTTTTAGCAACTAATACTAATTTTTTAGATGATTTTGTAGAAAGTAATCTATGGTAACCATCTATCAATCTAAATCCAATACCATCATCATAAACTACACCCATTATACCAAAATAAGCTCTTTCTGAATAAAAATATCCCCAACTAGATTGTTCAAATTTAGATATTTCTTTTACTGCACTTTTCTTATTAGTATTACTCCCAAATATTATCCTATCTAAATCAACTCTCTCAATTGACCAATGACAATCTTTTAACTTAGGTAGAACAGAACCATATTCTAATTCCAACAGCCATTCAATACGCTCTTTCATATCTTCTATACTCAGAGCAAAGAAAATTTTATTTTCTATTTCTTTTGCTAATTGACTTTTAATTTGAACAGATTCTATTTCTTGACCATAATATCCATTCATTATTTCAATATCCCATTTAGATGGTTCCCATATTTTATAATGTCTTAAAATTCTGTCTATTGTATAAAGATTTAATTCTTTAGAATATCCATAAAGTAAAATAGATAATTTATCTTCCCTTTCTGATGTTTTTGAATTTGGTAAATATATATCCTCATAAATAATATTTGATATTTTACCAACATGTACATATTCTACTTTAGCATTTTCAATTTCACTACATCTACAAATACCCTCCTCATCACATCCACTTATATCGCATGAGTAAATAGTGTTAGAAGAAACACTAGTATTGTAATAAAAGTTTTTGTATTCAAGGTTTATTGTATTCATACTTTCCTTCTTATCTTATAGAATTTTTTATCAATGTTTTTAATGATGTATATTTTATTTGATTTTAATTTATCATAAATTTCTTTTATTTCTAAGCCAGTTAACTCATGCCAACCACTATTTACAACTTCATCTTCAGCAAATGGAAACCAAGAATTAATACGATTAATAATTCTCTTTTTAGTTTTAATGGGTTGATCAAAATAAATAAATTTACTCCCACCATCAATTTTCATAGTATCATCAAAATTTTTATAAAATCTTTTAATACTAGCAACAATATGGGCTTTTATAAAATTCATAATAAATGTTTTTTAGCATTTTCTAAATAAGATATGATATTTTGTTTTCCAGTAGGATTAGCAGAATGTACCATATAATCTGGTAAAGATTTACCGCCATCAAAACAAAAATCAACCAACCATTTAGCACATTCGTATCCTGTCTTTTCTTTATAATCAGAAGTATCTGAATTAGTATAATGTTCGTCTGCTAAGTCGTGATCGAACGAAATATAATCTGGTAATCCAAACTTCTGAATATAATTACAAAATTCCCAAAAATTTCTAACAATGATCCAATCATTAGACCAATAGAATTTATTCATACTATCAGGAACTAATCCGATAGCATCTTTTGGTATTCTTAAATCATCTAAAAATAATTTTTTCATAAAATTAATTTAAATCAAATCCAAATTCTTCACAACAAACATAATCTAAAAAGACACCTTGTGATATTAATGCTTCGTATTCAATAAGATTATCACATGTTTCTAATCTATCAATTAATGTATCTGCATAAATTTGTGCAATTGGTCTAATAATTTTCGCGATAAGTGATTTCATATTATTTCTTTTTAAATTTATTTTTAAACATTTTTAAATCCATTTCGATATTATAGAATTTTGTATCTAAGTCTATTTTATCTTCTGGTATTTTATCTATAAAAGATTTGAAGTATTCCATTGCTTCTATAATCTCATTAGCTTCTTTGAGTAATTTCTCTTTCATAATATACAAATATAAGGTAAATAATTAAAACATGTAACATCATGATATAATTTATATTAAATTAATTCTATAATTTCTTTTTCTTCTGAAATAATTTTATATGATCTATCCTTTAGAGTAACTAAGTAAATTTTATCTTCTATTTTTATTCTGTAGTATTTCTTTTCACATCCTGGTGAAAGTGATGTGTAATTACCTTCTATTTTTTTAAAGATGTGATTGCTTATCAATTCATTTAATTTTTCAGAAAAAAGGTATGAGTATTTGCTGAAATTTTTCTTTCTCTCATTATGATATTTGGTTCCTAATTCTAGTAATTTTTTATCTATTAATAGTTCTTCTAACTTTCGTTCTCTTTCTTCTTCTTTACTTTTAGATTGAGGTTCAATAATTCTTATTCCCCAACATTTAAAAACCTTATCAAAACTAAATTCTAACTTGTTTAGTTTTTTTCCTTTGTAGAAGTAAGCAATATACTTATCACCTACTTTTGAAGGTTCATATTCTTTGATTTTGTTAAATATTTCTCTAGTGATTTTGAAATGTCTTTCGGATCTTTCTTTTAGTTTTGAAAGTACTCTATGATAATCAGATATCGTTCTCTTTTTCATTACCTATTATTTTATCAATTTGAATATCTCTTTCAATTGCTTTTTCATTTTGAAAATACCATCTTCTAAAGTCACCTGCATAATAGACAAACTCTTTGATAGATCCATCTTCATTTGTTTCAGCCATGCAAGTTTGACCAAACATAAATTTGTTGAAACTCGTCATCCATTCTTTAGGAATTTCAGATTCTTTTATATCTCGATTTTCATCTAGTAATTGTTTTAGTGTTTTCATAAAGACAAAGATAATAAATTATTTTAATAAATCATTTAATTTTTCTTCTCTAATTATTGTTTTTAAGAAATTATTAGGATCTCCATTATATTCAATTCTATATTGAATTTCCGAGTTAACTGTTATGGTAATTAGTGAATTAATATCTTTAAATATAGTAGTATCAATTGAATCATATTTATTTATAATAATACTTTCAACATATTCAATGTATCTAGGATAGCTATCACCACTATTAGATATTTTGTCACGACATATTGATATAATATTATCACTTCCTGATTTCAGATAAATCACTTTTTTTAATATTTTTTTCACCATAAAAAACAGTCAATTCATCAATCCATCTTTTGATGACTGCTGCCTTCTCATAATCTTCAACTTCAATTAGTTGATCTAATCTTAATTGTAAGAATTCTATATCCCAGTTATTCCCAGTCCGCCTCATATAACTTATTTATTATTTTATATTATATTGAAAAAAACCAAACTGTTTAAGAGTTTGGTTTTAATTTTTTTAGAAAGAATCACAGTATCCACCCCACTCACCCCAATCAGAGTCATATTCACCATAGTTACCATCTTTATCAATTGGATTTTTCACATAATCTAATTCTGGTAAGTATTCTAATAACTCATTACGATCACACTCTGTTTTGTGTTTCATTTTGTAATAAACTGTTAGTTTTATACCATCCCATTCTGTTTCAATAAAATCAATATCTAATGAAGTAAGTAAGTCATTAATTAATATTTTCTCATAGTTAATTCTTTCTTTACATAAATCAACAGATACGACTTTTTTGGTATTACTCTCAATCTCTAATTTAGATAAGAAGTTGTATTTGCTATCTTGGAACCAAACATTTTCAGTTTTTTTAATATTAGAAGTAGAATTCCAATTTGAATAACCACCTCTACCACTGTATCCTCCATAGTAATCATCATCCCATCCACCATAACTACCGTATGATTTGTAACTTTTGTATTCAGTTACAGAAGGATCACGTTTTACTGGTAATTCAGTCCAATTAACTTTAATACAAGCTTCAGCCAATTTTTCTAAGTGAACTATATCTTGTCTTTCAGAGAAAGTGTGTTCGCTATAATAACCAACTGATATGTTTGTACACTCTGGATAGATAGAGATAAATTGTACAGAGTCAGTTAATACACCAGTATCATCATTTTTATATACAAATGTATCTTCAACATCATTAAGAGCTTTAGAAAGAGCTTCACCAAATTCTTCAGAACAACATCTTCTAGAAGTTTGGTGTGTAATTATTGAGGAAGTGCTTCTTCTATCAAAGGAGATTACTTTGTTAATGCCTTCAATTTTTTCTTTCTTTTGAACATCTGCTACTTTTTTAGAACCGATACAACCAACTTCTTCACCTAAGAAAAAGTAATAAAGTCCTGGTATGTTGTTTTTAATCATATACAACATTATAGTAACACCAGCTTTATCATCAGCGCCTAAGATAGTAGTACCATCAGTTTTAATGATATTCTCTTCAAATACGTGTTTGATTGGAGAAAGTGCTGAAGTTGCAGTATCTAAGTGAGAAGTAAACATTACATCACTTTCACCTATTTTAATATAAAGGTTACCAAATTCATCTTTTTGTAATCCGTCTACCTTAGAATATAAAATTGGGAAAAGTTGATCTTCTGTTCCGTGAGGATATGTTCTACTTGTTAATTCTAAAAATGTCTCTTTAATATTCATCGTTATGAAATTTATTTACAATACAAATATAGTAATATTATTTTAATCCACAAAATATCCACAAAAATAATTTAGAAAGATTTTAAATTAATATATACTCTATGGAAATTATTTATAATAAACCAAATTCAGTTGTTAGAGTCTTTGAAAAATATTTAATGGCATCAGCTCCACAGTTTAATAATATTGGAGAGCAAAATATTGTTAACATTATTGGTTTACAAGATGTTAAAGAATTAAAAAATTTTAAATATGATGCATTAGGTTTAACATCTAATAGATATTTACGAAATTGGTATCGTATATCACCAGATGGTGATATTTGGACTGAGTGGATGGATTTAAAAAGAGTTATAGATAATTATCCAGAATTCTCAACAAAGTATTCTCTTTTTGTTGATATAAAATGGGAAAGAGTTGGTGATTCAAAGGTTGGTTCAATAAAACTTTTAGAGTGGTCTTTAGAGGGTAGTTTAGATAGAGTTGAAGTAACTAATGATGAGGGAATAAGTATTCCAAAAGGTGAGAGTGTTGTAATAAAACCACCATATATTTATAAAGTATTTAAAATAAATGACTTAGAAATAATAGCATCTGAGTCGGTTGGATTGAATATTAAATTCAGATATTCTCAAGATAATAGTAAAACTTGGTCAAATTGGTTAGTTTTAACAAAATCAACAATAACCGGTATTAAAATAAATCCTATAAGATTTTTTCAAATTGAATATTTAGTTGAAAATAAATCAAATTCTAATATATGGGTTGAGGATATAAACCTTATAGGTGACTTTCAAAATGTTAGTAAGGATTATTTTAAATCTAATTTATTTGGCATTAGAGAATGTTGTAAATCTAATCTATTGGGTGGTTCAATAGATTCTAATGGTAATTTTGTTGGAGCAAATAGTAATAGTTTGACCGGAGATTCTTGTTCAACTGATGGTAGTAATTTACCACAATTAAACTCTGACGATAAAGCTCAATTATATAATCCATATGCACAAACATCTGCTATGAATTTATTAAATAAATTAAGTAATGATGCTCAACAAGTATTTGGATTTAAAGTTATTTATTTTGCCACTGATCCAGATAAGAAAGGAGAAGATAAAATATTTAATGAGTACCAATTATATAATGTAGTTTGCCAAGGTGAAGTTAAAGTTTCAGTAGATGGAAATAATTTTCCAGATTCACAAATAGTTATGAATCAATTTGATTTAAATTTATTTGAAACAATGCAAGTTCATATTACTAAACAACAATTTAAAGAAATATTTGGACCACAAAGAAGACCAGCTAAAGAAGATTTTCTTTATTTCTGTGATGTTAATAGGTTGTTCTCAGTGGACCATGCTCAACAATTTAGAAACTTTAATAATTCTGCAGTTTATTATAAATTAATATTGAAAAAATTCAACAAAACAGCAAATGTCAGTTATTCTAATGATGATATTAAACAAACAGTCGATAACCTTACTAAAAATAGCACAATTAATGAATTATTTGGAGAACAAATAAAAGAAGATAAAAATTCAATCGTTAAAAAACAATTTGAACCATTAACAAATGATCCAATTAGATTAAAATATTTAGTTAAAATAGATAGAGAATTGATAGAAAATTCAACAACGGTTATATCAAAATCACATTATGATATGTCCTCAGTTAGTATGGGTACTTTAGGAGTTCAATATTTAAACATGAATAGTCGACTAAAAGATTCTGATAATTTATCATTTATTGCTTGGTTTAGTATAAATAATTATATAAAGGATGAAATTTGTTATCTTTATTCTAATTATGATGAGAATTTAAAAATGGGTATTAAAATATCATTACTAAATGATAATATTAAAATATTATTTAATGAAACACAATATTCATTCATTTTAAATGGTGGTGACGATGTTGATGCTCTTTATGAAGATACTTGGTATTGTTATACTATGAATCTTAATCAAATGGAAAGAACATTAGAACAATGGATTTATAAAAGAGATGTTGATGAAGAAGGATGGGCATCTAAACTCTATTCTACAATGTTGAGAAAAGTTTATTATGATAAAAAAGATATAACACCACAAAGTTATTATTTAGAAAATGATAACTCTTGTAAAATATTAGGTTCTGATATTAAATTGACAAATATAAGACTATTTAGTGATGTTATACCAGAATATCATCATCATAAATTGCTAAATCAATATGTGATTGGGAATGATAGTAGTCATTTAATATTTGCTGATAATGCAAATGAAAAACTTATACTTCCTAGATTTCCATATAATTAATTAGATCTTTTCTTTTCTTCTAATTCTTTGAGTCTTTTAATTTTTTCCAATCTGACTCTTCTCCACATTTCAAGATCTTGCTCCATATATCTTCTCAATCTTTGAGATATGTTAATTGAATTTTCGGTACAGAACTCTCTATATTCATCTAATAAATTTGATGGTATTCTCAATGAGAACATCGAATCTTTACAAACTTTTGTTTTACTCATAGTAATTGTATATACTAATACTATAAAAGTTTTTCAACATAAGTAACAATTTCACCTGAATTAAAACCCTTTTCTAAGAGAAGTGGTAGTGATTGATTTTTACACCAAGCATAAACTAAATAACCACCATAATTGGATGTAACATACTCCCATCTAGTATCCCATAATTTTCTCCAAATACCTTTTCTTCTCCAATTCTCATCCACCCAGGCATCTAAGAATTTTATTTTATTATTACTTTCAATTAACATGAAAATATGTCCTATAGCATTATTATCACCATCATATGCTATCCACATTTCTAAATTTTGTGCATTTGGTTTTAAGTGTAAAATTTTAACATCCATTAACTATATATTAAATGGAATATTAATTTTTTTAACGATCTCTAAATAAACGTCCTATGAAAAATCCACCAAATATAGCAACTGGAAAAATTATCACATTTGATATTTTAATATCCATTTTATGTAAAATACCAAATAGTAAAAACCAAAATAAAAATATGATAAAAAATATTACAACTCTTCGCATGACTTTCCCTTTTTAATTTTTTGACAAAATAATTCCTCTTCTATTTCCGAAGCTCTCTTTGCTAAATACTCATCCATATTGAAATCCTCTGGTAAAAATTCCATATCATAACCATATTCGTTTTGTAAATCAATAATTAAATCTTTTATACGAGCCATAACTTTCCTATTTTGTTTTAACAAACATAAAAATAAAATTTAATATATACATTATGAAACTGAAAAAATTTGAAAACTTCCAACCAAAAATAAGAAAAGAAATTCTTATTAAACAAAAAAGAAAATTTATTCCACTTTTAGAAGAAAATGAAATAAGTGATAGTGATGTGTTTTCTCAATTTAGACAACATGATAAATGGGTAATTATAAGTTTTTTAAGAAATGGAAATCCAAGTGAGTGGTACTTAGAAAAACTTTTAAATTTTTTAAAAGAAAAAGGTATTGATACTTCTCTAATTAAAGAAACCGAGAATGAAGAAATTACAGAAGCATCAGATGTTCCACAAGGACACGAATGGAGACATATATTTCCACATAAATTTAAATAATAGATATGGCTAAAATAGAAAAATTTAAAAACTACTCACAGAACTTCCAAAGAAAATGGAATGAAAATACTCCAACTGAGATAATTCTCCCAGATTATCAATCAGAAGAATTAGAAAAAGATGAGAAAGAGATAGAAGATGAACTAGATGAAGAAATTACAGAAGATGTTGATTGGGATGAAATTAGAACATATGGTGAAGAAGCACAATCACATTTAGAAACACTTTTTGCTGAAATAAATGAAGAGGGTTATTATGAAGTTAGGGTCGTTTTGGCAAGTGCCTCTCCAGAAGGTTTGAGTCGTAGCAATAGAATATACATTGATTCAGAAATTAAATTAGAACCAATTGAAGGTAAAATGTGGTTTAGATCTAATGGGAATGTTATGGTCGGTCATTCTGAAACATCATTTGAAAAAGAAAGCGAATTATTAAGAATTAAAGGGAGAACTCTTAATAAAATTAATGCTATCATTGAAGATTTGAAAAATGATGGATGTGAAGTTAAAATGTATTCTAATAGAGTTGGAGAAATTCAAATCAAAATAAGAGAAAAATTAGATATTTAATTATGAAACACCTAAGAAAATTTAACGAAAGTGATGATAATTCACTTGATGTTGCATACATTACCCATTGTTTTAATGATATGGTAGAATATGCTTATAATGATTTCACTCATGTAGAGGAGAGGGGAACACCTGGTGAATATCTTTGGATGAATTCGGAAGAACAAGAAGTTAAAGAAGAGGAGAAACCTACTGAATGTAACATATTTGTTGATTGTCCACAATTAGGAATAGAATTTACACCAGATGGTTATAAAGGACAAATTTCTGATTTTATTGAGTTTAATTCTGATATGAATAAATTTCTACTAAAACTAAATGGTTCTATTAATAACCTTAAAGATGAATATCCTAATTATATGATTGAAATTTTTTACGAACAAGCACTATTAAGAGGACATCAAGGATATGATTACTATGTAGTGAATATAAAATTAAAATAAAATATGAAAAATTTAAAAAGTGTAAATGAATTCTGGAACTTATTTAAGTCAAAAGAAGAAGAAAAACAACCTGAAACAAAAAAAGAATTATCATATGATGAAGTATGCGATAAAATTGTAGATAATTTTGATGATATTAGAGCTGTAGACCATTACATGCAACTACTTAAAAAAATGGGAAAAGAAAAAGAATTTCTTAACTCAGAAAAAGGAAAACATTTCATGGAAATGAGAAAACATATGAAATAATATGAAACACCTAAGAAAATTTAACGAAAGCGAAAGAGAAGGTTTAGATATCGAATATATCAAACATTGCTTCGTTGATATACTCGAAAATGAAGAGTATGATTGTGAAATAGATGAAGAAGGTTTTAGTGATGATAATTCAGCACTATGTATATTTTTATATGAACCACAACTTAACTTAGAATTACAATCATTAGATGAATATCTAAATAATATAAATGAACTATCTAAACTCTCTAAAGAATTAAAATCATCTACAATGAAACTAAAAGATGAATATCCTAATTATGTAGTTAATATTAATATAGATGATGCTGAGTTGTTAAATAATAAATTTCCAGGTGATGGGAGAAAGTTTTATAGAATATTGAAATTAGTTATTCTTCTACACTGATTTTATTTTCATCCTTAAACTCTCATTTAATATATCATAAATACGATCAATCTGATCATATCTTATCCTTATTAAATCAATAAAGTTTTCCTCACAATAATCATTCTTTATCTTATCATTTAGTTTTAACCTTTCATATGCCTCAATTCCACCAAAATGTTCAATTGGTTGATGGTGTTGTTTGCCATCAAACTCTATAATCATTCTGTATTTTGGGAGATAGAAATCGAATGGTAATTGATGGATATTCTTACAATCGTGAAATTTATGTTGTCTATAATATGAGATCTCCTTTTTATCTAAGTATTTGGAAATGATCTTTTCGCCTTTAGATTCACTACAACTTGGACATCCATTGCCTTGTAAATGAGATAATGGTCTTTGTGAAAAATCACCATGTATAGGGCAAGTTATAATTGTGATTGTCTGATTTGAAACATATTCAGATTTATCATAATTATATTTATAGTCATGTATTAAATTTGCCTCACTTATAAATTTTTTAATTGTTTTCTTAATTGCTAAATTTATATTTTCAGGACAATTACCAGAAAGGTGATGATATGGTTTTTGTAGATAAAAAATACCTTGATATCCTATCATAACAGCAGTATTACCATTTATAAATCTAACTTGTGAATAATCATATTTATCACCATGTTTCATTTTAGCTTTTCTTATAAAATTATCTTTATTTAGATTTTTTTCAGGAGATAGTCCTTTTAAATGTTGGACAGCGGTTTGTTCAAAAACTACACCATCATATATAATTTTTACTTTTTTCAAAGCACCTTTATAGTCAACCAAAGAATAATCGTACTTATCTTTACCCCAAACTTCTTCAGCCTCTTTAATAAATTGTTCAGTTGTTTTAGTTGGAGTGTTCTTCTCTGGACACCTACCTAGTGTAAT
>SXGQ01342439.1_pt1 | contig 29530 bp, 23 predicted proteins | sample 3178371 | NCBI WGS metagenome assembly SXGQ01 (sample SAMN11356859, study PRJNA531348) | freshwater metagenome | isolation source: freshwater sample F1-20 | place: China: Fuxian Lake, Yuxi | collected 2017-12-25 | reverse complement strand
GCGTGCCGAACTCGGCGAGTGCCTCGACGTACGCGGGATGCCGGTAGCCACCGCGTTCGCTCGCCATGGCGCGGATGCTAGCTTCCGGGCCGTGTCGCCCCGGATCAACCCCGTGCGTGGTGCGCGCAACGCCGCCCGCCGTCTGTATGAGACGAATGCGAGCGTCGGAGATCTTGCCGTCGCAGTGGCCCAGCTCACCGCCCGGTTGGACGCGATTGGCGAGCAGCTCGACACGCTTGACCGCGCCGCTTCCGAGCGAGCGGTCGCTGACCGTGCCGAGCACGCGCGGGCCGTCGAGATCCTCGAACTGCTGCGCGACGACGAGCCCGCCCAGCGCCAGGAACTCTGGCGGCGTCGCGAGACGCCGGACTATGCCCGCGCGTTTGAGGACCCTGAGCCGCTCGTCAGCGTCTGCATTGCGACGTACCAGAACACGGAGCCGCTGCTTGAACGCACCATCCCCTCGGTCCTCGCCCAGACGTACGAGCGGTTCGAGCTGATCATCGTTGGCGACCAGTCATCACGCGAGCACGCGCGGGCAATCGAGGGCGTCACGGACGATCGCGTGCGCTTCGTCAACCTTCCGGTCCGTGGACCCTACCCCGACCCACCCGCCCAATGGTTCGTTGCGGGAGGGCCTCCGAGCAACGAGGCGCACCGGCAGGCTCAAGGAGACTGGATCTGCGCACTGGACGACGACGACGCGTTCACCCCCGACCACATCGAGAAGCTGCTCGCGGGCGCTCGCGACCGCCAGCTGGAGCTCTGTTACGGCCATGTCCGCGAGCTGCACCCGGATGGAAGCACCGAGACCCTGCTGAGCTTTCCACCGCGGTACGCGACGATCACGTTCCAGGCGACGATCATGCACGCGCAGATGCGGTTCATCTGTGCGGAACTCGGTGACGCGTTGTTCGACGTCGCCGGTGATTGGTCACGCATCCGGCGAATGCTCCGTATCGGGGTGCGGATGGGAATGATTGAGGACGTCGTCGCCGAGATCTACCCGAGCCGGTTGTGGGGCCCCCTGGCGACAGGCGGCTGAACGAGCTCGCGCACGAGCCGTGCCCCTGCGGCGACCGTATCGCCGATGACTGCCTGCGGCTGGTGCTCGCGTACCGCATCCGCGACGGCCCGAGTCACTCCTACAATGACGTCGTAGTGCCCGGCCCGTCCGCGGACGATCGTTTCCGGGTCTGGGGTCACCAGCACCTCTGCTCCCCGTGCCAACCATGCCGCACCATCCCCGCCGGCGGCAACGAGCGTCACGCGTAGACGTCGGCCCGGATCACACAGCGCGGCGAGCTCCGAGTCAGAGACTGGAAGCTCGTCGCCGCATAGGACCAGCACTCGGCCCAACGTCAGCGCGTCGCGAGCCGCCAGCGTCCGCGCCGGGTCGACCGGCCACACCGTCGGAACGCGCGTGCTCACAAGCTCCGCGCCCCAGCGCTCGAGGAACGGCTCCCGGTTGCGCCAGAACAAGTCGGCAGCCTGCTCGTGCCCGCCTGAGCCGAAGACGCCGTGCAGCACGCGGACCCGCGGGTCGTAGAGCGTCTGCCAGCCGCGGGCGGCGAGCGACATACACAGGTCGACGTCCTCGAAGTACGCGGGGTGGTACCGCGTGTCAAAGCCGCCGACGGCCTCGAACGCGTCGCGACGCAGCAGCATGCACGCGGCGGCGCCGAAGTCGCAGATGCGCGGGAAGGCGTAGGCGGGATCGGCCGGGTCCTCACCGTCGCCCAGGCCGAGCACGCTGCCGTCCGCCCCGAGGACGGCCCCGGCGGCCTGGAGCCGCCCGTCGTCGTGCACGAGCGCCGGCACCACGACGCCGATGCCATCGCGGGCGAGCTGCTCGAGCAGCGGTGGGGCCCAGCCCGCCGGCACGATCGCGTCGCTGTTCACCAGCGCGAGCACCGGCGCGCGGGCAAGTGCCGCCGCCTGGTTGTTGGCCCGCCCGAAGCCCGCGTTCTCCTCGTTACGGACCAGCTGCACGTCCGGGAAGCGCTCGGCGATCATCTCGGGGGTGCCGTCCGCCGACCCGTTGTCGACGACGATCACCTCGAAGGGAACATCGGTGTTGGCGTGCACGGCCTCCAGTGCCCGCTCGGCCCAGTCACGGGCGCCGAACGTCACCATCAGGATCGAGAGTTCCGGCGAGGTCATTCGACTCAGCCGGACCGGCGCGGGATCCACCGTCGCCGCTGCGGCGCGGCGTCGGCCTCTGGCTCACCGTGACCGGCGCGCAGCCGCTCCAGCTCGGCGCGCATCGCGTCGCGCTCGGCCGTCCGCTGTGCGAGGAGACCGCGAAGGGCCGCGACCTGCCTGGTCCGGTAGGCGAGCGCGTCGTCGTCCGGGACCGCCATGACGCGGCTCACCCTAGTCCGGTTTGTACCAGTCGATGTACTTCCCGCAGGCCTGCCTGAGCGGTACGACCCGCTGGGGCTGCACCTTCTCGGCGCCCACAAGGGAGATGACGACCGCGTTCGACGGCGACGCCAGGAGCGGGTCATCTGCAGTGATCGTGACCGGCACCGTCGTGGGGCGCGTGACCGTGACGCGCCCGACGGGCCAGCGCGGGCCGGGGCGGTCCAGGTACGCCGGCAGCCGCGCCGTCTTCATCCCGGGGGCCGACCACGTCGTTGCGAAGGGGCCGCCGTACGACGTGACGATATCCCAGGTGCCGGCCCCGAGCTGCAGCGGTACGACCCCGGACTTCCCCGCGCCGAGCGTGGGGCCGGGAGCACCGTACCGCGGGTTCGCAAGGCCGGCGACGCCGCCCCGTCGCAACACGGCGCGGCCCGTCTTCGTGGCGCAGGAGAACCGGCCGATGCCCGACTCGTTCTCCTTGAAGACGCCGCGCGGCGCGATCTCCTGCTCGCGACGATAGAGATCGAACCGTGACGTACTGCGCACGAGGCGCAGCCCCTCCGGCATCTCGCTCCCGAAAGCATCGCGGGGCGTGATGACCCACTGGTACTGATTCAGCGTTGCGGCATCGAGCGAGTCGATATCGAAGTTCTGCCCGAACTCCCAGGACCGCGCGGGCCTGGTCGGCACGACCACGTACCCGATCACCGGCGCCTGGACCTGCGTGCCCGCCATGTACCAGAGGGTGAAGTCGCTGTTGCCGAGGAACAGCACGCGGTCGGTTCCGACGACAGGCTGCAGCGACCGGAGTTGCGTGACGTCCTCGGCCGGGCCGACCTTCGCGTACCGCAGCGCCGCCATGCTCGAGTCACCGACCTTGAACGCGAAAATCGCGGCGACGAGAGCCGGTCCGACCGCCCACCACGCGTGGCGCCAGCGGCCCGCGGCCTCCTCGACCCACGGGCGCAGCGCCAGCGCGACGAGCAGCGGGCTGACCATCAGTAGTGCCTTGCCCGCCACGTACGGGGACTGCGTGCGATCCGAGTACCACCAGATCAGCCCGGCGCCGAACGCGGTGAGCGGCAGGACGAGGGTTCCGCGCCTGACCCACCACACGACGCCCACCACGAGCAGCACGATCGCGATCCCCGACCAGATGCCCTGGTGGAACGGCTCGACGGACGGGAAGCGGTAGTCCGGGTTGTCCCAAATGCCCAGCGCGGTCTGCGTCCACAGGGGCCCCACGAGGTTGCCGAGGTTCGTCGTCTCGATGCCGGTGTTGTTCGTGCCGGTGCTCGCGGTGAAATCCAGGATGCGCTGGAACTGCGGCACGAGGATGACGAGCAGCGCGCCCACGCCCACCGCGACCGGCACGAGCGCGGCCCGGATGTCCGCGATGAGTTCCCGAGATGACCAGCGCACGATTGCGGTGACGGCGGTGACCGCCAGCCACGCGGCTATCGACACGAACGGCCAGACCAGGCCATACACGGAGTACACGGCGACAGTGCCGGCGAGCAGAAAGGCCAGTGGGACCCACTGCAGGCGCCCGGAGCTCGGGTCGCGCGAGGTCAGGTGCACCGTGACGCCGACGACGAAGAGGATCTCGACGAGCTCCTTGAACGAGCCCTGTCCGTAGTACCCGGCCACGAGAAACGGCACGGCCACCACGGTGGCAAACACAGCCTGGCCGCCGCGCGTCGCGCGGGTAATAAGGCCCGATGCGACCCACGCGAGCATCACGATGACCGCTATGGTCAGCCCGGCGAACACCACGTCGATGCGCAGCCCGAGCCCCTGGGCAACGCTCGCGGCGAGAGCGTGCGCGCCGGCCGGGTAGCCCGTCGGGAACCCGGTAACGCTGGCGACGATCTCCCGTTGGTACGCCTCGGCGAGACTGAGGTGCGGCGCCATGTCGTTGTTCACCGACACGCCGAGCGTGCCTTCGTGCCCATTGGCCAGGAACGGCACGAGGGCGAAGAACGACGCCGGCACGCCGCACAGCAGCAGCGAGAGCGGCGGCCGGACGCGACGGCGCAACAGCAGGACCGCCCCGGCGATCACCAGGAGGAGAAGCAGGATGGCCGTCGTGGTCGCGCGCCCGGGCAGGCGCGGTGCCGTCACGGCAATCGTCATCGCCGTAGCCAGACCCACCGGCGCGGCGATGGGGCTCCAGCCCCGCCCGCCGCAGAGGGTGACGATGGCCTGGCCCAGGACTACCGCGACGCCGCAGATGGCCGCGGTGGCCAGCAGGGTTCCCAGCATGGAGCTCAGCATACGGGGGCGGAAACGGCGTCCGGAGCGGGGGACCTAGGCGGGCAGGGCCGGGGCAAGCGCGCGCTTCCGTCCCAGCCGGTCGCGCAACAGCCGCAATTCGAGCCACAGCGCGCCGGCGGCCTTTAGCCACACCGCGTCGGGACGGCGGTACGCGTGAAAGCTCGCGAAGTCATAGTGCGGCTTGAGCCGCCCGATCACCTTGTCGTCCGGCGCCACGTACAGCACGTTGAGCTGGCGCCTATCGACCCAGCGCAATTCCTCGGGCACATGCTCCTTCGCGTAGTACCCGTACGTCTCGTAGTCAGCGAAGGAGCGGTCAACGCGATCGCACGTTTTCAGGAACGCGCGGAGTACCTCGGGCCCATCTTCGGGCGGTCGGCCTTGGACGCGGGCGAACTCCTCGAACATGGCTCGCAGGATCGGCGTGCGGTAGACCATGAAGTGCGCGACGTAGGACCCCTCGTACGCGTATTCCTTGCCAAGCAGCTCGCGCATGCCGTTGAAGTACGGCACGTCGTGTCGCAGCATCCGCGGGTGCAGGACCTGCCCGGTCGCCTCGTCGATGAGCGGGAACGAGTCCAGGAGCACCGTGTCGGCATCGATGATCAGGTACCGGTCCGGCGCCAGTCCGTCAGGCCGGAACGCGACGCTGAGCTTGAGCATCATCTGGTAGTACCAGCGCGTGTCGCGGTCCTGGATGTCTGCCGGAAACCAGTGCTCGAGCAGCGTCGTTTCGTCGATGAACTCCACTCCGAGCCGCTGACACGCAGGCTCGACGGCCGCCGGGGCAACGACGTGAATCGTAGTGATCTGCGGGTGGCGCTTCAGCGCCGCCACGCAGTACCCCAGCGTGGGGACGTCCTTCGGGTGGCACGGGATGTACGCGGGGACCGCGGTCTCCGGGGGTGGAAGCGGCGTCACGGCGGATCAGCGGTTGCGCGCGAGCTGGACCTTCTGCGCCACCCAGTTCTTCGCGCCCACCGCGTGGCTGGCGAGCGTGACCTTCGGCGCGAGGCGCAGGCCGTACGCATCGACCGCCGGCTTCCCCGCCGGCGGAACTGCGATGACCTGATCATCGAGGATCGTCACGTAGTGCTCGGGATGCCGCGCGCGGATAAGGTCGAAGACCTCGAGGATTGTCGGCCACTGCTCGACGTTGTGCGGCGGCGGCGGCGCCGAGGTGAACAGGCGCGCGTCGTCGATGATGAAGCAGTCACTCGGGTGGCTCTCACCGATCGTCGCGAGTTCCTCCATCACTGGGCACTGGTCGTCGACGCCGTCAGTCATGCCGCCGCTCCAGTGACCATCAAGGAAGTACAACGTCGGCACGGACGCATCCTGCACCTCGCGCAGCCGCTCGACGGAGTGTCCCTGCACCGGGGTCACGTGCGGCAGGTCCGCGAGAGAGCGCGTCGCGGTGCGGTACAGCTCCTCGGAGAGCTCGATGGTGATGACAGCCGGGAAGACCCCTGCGAGCCCGCGAGCTGTTACGCCGCGGAACGTGCCGGTTTCGACTGCACGCGCGAGCTGCAGGCGATCGCGAAGGTCAGCGGCGAAGGTGAGGTCAACGGATCCCATACCGGCGCGACAGGCTAGCCGAATCGCCCCAACCAGGGAGATACCGCGCAACCTCCGTCGACCTGACACGGTTACTGTCCCCGGGAACCATGGATTCCGGTCGCCTGCTCATTGTCATTCCCGCCTACAACGAGGCGGGACGCGTCGGCGCGGTCGTCCGCGACGTGATCGCGACGCTGCCCGACGCCCACATCCTCGTCATCGACGACGGCTCCGCGGACGCCACGGCGGTCGAGGCCCGTGAGGCCGGCGCAATCGTCGCGTCGCTGCCGCTGAACTCGGGCTACGGCGCAGCGCTGCAGACCGGGTACAAGTACGCCGTTCGGCACGGATACGACGTCATCGGACAGATCGATGCCGACGGGCAGCACCAGGCGGCCTACCTAGTCGACATGCTCAAGGAACTCGAGGCCCGCCCCGCCGATGTCGTGATCGGGTCGCGCTTCCTGGGCAACGACGGCCACTACAAGGCATCGAAGGCCCGCGCCGCCGGTATCGCGCTGTTCGGGCGGATCGCGTCGACCGTCACGCGGCAGCACATCACCGACCCGACATCCGGGTTCCAGGTGCTGCGCGCCGATGTCGCCCGGTTCTTCTGCACCGACGTCTACCCGTCGGACTACCCGGACGCCGACATTCTCATCCTGCTGCACCGCTCGGGCTTCAGCGTCTGCGAGGTCGCGGTGCAGATGCGCCAGAGCACGAACGTCTCCATGCACTCGGGCCACAAGAGCCTGTACTACGTCTACAAGATGGTGCTGTCCATCTTTGTGACGATGCTGCGTCCCGCGAAGGCGAACGAGAGCGCATGATCGACTGGCGGACACGCGTCCTCGCAATCGCGGGCAGCCTCGTGCTGCTGCTCGTGGTGATCGACCTCGTACGGCGCCGCCGGCTGAAGGAGGAGTACTCGGTCCTCTGGGTCGCCGCGTCGGTCGTGCTCCTGATCCTCGCGGCGTGGTTCGAACTGCTCGAGTGGATCACGACGGCGATCGGCGGGGTGGCGCTGTCGTCCACGCTCTTCTTCTTCGCGCTGCTGTTCGTCTTCTTCATGCTCCTGCACTTCTCGGTGCGCATCAGCGCGCTGGAGCGCAGGTTCACCGCGCTCGTGCAGGAGATGGGGTTAGTTGGTGTGCAGGTGGCAGCCACCCGCGCGGCCGCGGCGGCGGTCGTCGCCGACGTAGCCGGTCTGCCCTCACAGCCGCCGCGCACCGCTCGCGCCGCAGTGATCATCCCGTGCTTCAACGACGGCGACGTCCTCGAGGAGGCGATCGCGTCGGTCCAGGAGCATGAGCCGGTCGAAATCGTCATTGTCAACGACGGCTCCACCGACGCGGGAACCCTCGCGGTCCTCGGCCGCATCGAGGCGCGCGACGACATCTGCGTCGTGCACCGCGACAACGGTGGGCTGGGCGCGGCGCGCACCACCGGCCTCCAGGCGACGTCTGCGCCCCTCGTGTACCCGCTGGACGCGGATGACCGGCTCGAGCCGGGCGCCCTGGCCGCAATGGCCGACACGCTCGAGCGGCACCCCGAGGCGGGATTCGCCTGGGGCGACTACGCGCTGTTCGGCGACCGCGTGGGTCACTACAGGTCGCCCGACGCGTGGCTGCCGTGGACGCTGACGTACGTCAACCCGTACCCGGTGAGCTCGATGTTCCGCCGGGCGACGATCGAGCACGCCGGCGGCTGGCAGGGCCGCGCCTACGAGGACTGGGACCTCTGGCTCCGGCTCGTCGGCATGGGCATCACCGGCGTGCGGGTCGATCGCGTCGTCTACCGCCGCCGACTGCACGGCGACAGCCGCCTGCTCCAGCAGGCCCGACGGCACCACCAGGAGCTGTACAGCACGATCCAACAGCGCAACCCCGAGGTCTTTAAGCGGCGGCCCGAGCTTCGCGGGACCGAGCGGCCGGCGCTGTGGAAGGTCGCCGTGTACCCGGTGCTATTCGGGCCGCGAACCGTCGTTCCCTACCGCGTCGAGGCGGCGCTGCAGCGGACAATGATGCGCCTCGGCGTCGGCCTGCCGTAGCCTCTCAGCCCTGCCGGAGCGAGCCGACCAAGGCAGCGACATCGTCCGGCCACGCCCGCCAGGACGCCAGTGGCGCGAGCACGAGCGCGAGGAGGCCTGCCGCGACGTACCCCGGAAGGGTCCTCCCGATCGCCCACAACAGCAGCGCGGGCGGCCCGGACGCCAGGATCACGACGGCGAGTTCGCGCAGGGCGTCAGCGCCCATCCACCTCAGCGCCGTTGAGGGTCGTTCACCGTAGGCCCAGCGCATCTGGATGACTGTGACCGTGAGCGCGACGACCGAGAGCGCCAGCGCGGCACCCGGTGCACCCGCGAGGGATGCGCCGGCGATCGCCGCCGCCGTGATCGCCGTGATCTGCCCGATCGCCAGGAGCGCGAGCCGCCGCAGCTCGCTGCGGGCCACCAGCTCGACGATCGCGAAGATCCCCGCAGCCGATGCGATGACCCAGCCGCCGAAGCACGCCATCATCAGCACGATCGCGCGCGCGTCCGCCTCGTCGAAGCCCCCACCGAGCGCGAACGCGAGGAGCGGCGGGCCGATGAGCGCCGCCAGCCCGAGCACGGGGCCGCCGACGAGGAGCGTGAAGCGCACGCTCCACCGGCCGGCCCCCGAGATGTCCGACGCTCGCTCGTCGCTGGCGACCATCGACGGGGACCGCATCATTGCCGGCACGTTTGCGGTGATTGCGACGAGCATCCCCGCGAGGACGTACGCGTAGGCGTACAGCGTCGCCTCGCCCTCCCCGAGCCGGGTCACGACCGCGACGCTCACGACGTACGCGAAGTTCATGCCCACGAAAGTCAGTGAGGCGTACCCCAGCCGCCGCGTCTCCCACCACACCCCGGAGATGAGGCCGTGAGCACGGAGGTTCAAACGCCAGCCCGAGCGCCACAGCACCACGAGCGACGCAGTGCTCAACCACACGCCGCCCGCCGCCACGCCGAGCGCCGCGGCATCGACCCCGACCCGTCCCTCGGTCGCCAGGAACACGCTGATGCTCATGACGCCTGAGAGCAGCGTTACGATCCCGATCGCCGTGAACATGCCACGAACGGCGAGGATCGTCGCGAGCATGGCCGAGAGCAGCTGGCCCGCGACGGCGATCCAGAGGATCCTCAGCGCGGCCGGCGCGGCACCCGTCGGGTCCTGATCGACAAGCAGCGCGCCGACAGGGTCGGCGAACAGCACCATCGGGATCGCGAGCAGGCCCGCTAACAGCGCCACCGCGCCGATGAGCCGGGTGGCGATCGTCGAATCGGGGGCCCGGACGAGGCGCGATACCGCCGTCAGCCTGAACGTGCCAGAGAAGACGAGCCCGACCGTGTACAGACCGTACGCCGCGAAGAACGCGTCGGTCTCCGTCGTTTTGCCGAAGAACTGCGCGATGAGCAGCGCCAGCAGCCCGCCGGACGCCATGAGCGCGACCTGGCCAAGCGCGACGAACGCGGTCTGGCGACCCGTCGGAGCCACGACGTCCGGACGGGCGCTCGCGTCGGCGGGCGTTGTTGGGGCTACCGCCTCCATGAGGAGGCACCGTAGCGGTCGGTCGCCGCCCGGACCCCGTCCTCCATGCCCCATGCTCTAGTCTGGCGCGCCAATGCGGCGGGTCCAGTTGCGCTTCGGCCGTCACGTCCACCCCGTCTACCGCGACCAGCTCGCCGCGGTCCCTGAGGGATGGGAGTACGCCTACACCCATCCCGACCTCTATGACGAGGCGGCTCCGACGAAGAAGATCCAGGTTGACACCGGCCCATTCGCGAAGGTCGAGCCGCATGCCGAGCGGCTCGCACTGCTCGCGTTGTCCAACCTCGGCTACGTCCATCAGGTGCGTGCCCGGCCGATGCGCGGCGTCTCGCTGATTCACGCAGCCGAGCGCCTCATCGTCCGCGCTCCCGTGCCGTACGTTGTCGACGTCGAGCACGCCGACCTGTTCGTGCTCTACCAGCAGGCGGCGTGGGACCGTCCGTGGGCGCGCCAGATCGTCGAGCGTGCGTTGCTCGACGATCGGCTGAAGTACGTCCTCGGCTGGAGCGACATGGCCCGCCGGTCGGTGCTCGCTGTCGTCTCCGACGATGTCGGGCGCCGGATCGCCCCGAAGCTCAAGGTCGTCTATCCGGCGGTGCGGCTTGCCGTCGACCGCCCGCGGGAGCGGCGGCCCGGCCCGCTCCAGGCACTGTTCGTGGGCACGAAGTTCCCCGAGAAGGGCGGGGTTCCGGCCTTGCTCGCCCTCCGCGAGGTCCGCAGGACGCACGATGTCGAACTCGACATGGTCACGTTCGCACCGCTCGAGCGTCGCGCCGAACTCGAGGCCGAGCCCGGTCTGCGCCTGCACGCGCCGGGCAGCGCGGACTTCATCCGGCGCCTGTACTCCGAATCCGACGTCCTGCTCTTCCCCTCGCACATGGACACTTACGGCGTCGTCGTCGGCGAGGCGATGTCCTACGGACTCCCGGTGGTCGCGCCGCGCCACCTGGCGCTGACCGAGACGATCCGCGACGAGGAGTCCGGCCTGCTCTTCCCCCCAGAGAACATGTTGTGGAACGACGACACGCGCTGCCGCTTCCGCCACACGCTCCCGGTGCCAGACAGCTACCTCGAGGCGTTGCAGCACCCGAGCGACGGGTTCGTGAGCGGCATCGCCGACGCCCTCGCCCGACTCGCCGAGGACGCCGGGCTCCACGCCCGGCTGGCCGAGGGCGCGTTCGAATCCGTGCGCTCCGGGCACCTCTCGATCCCGCACCGCCGCGCGCAGCTGCAGGAGCTGTACGACGACGCGGCGCGCTGACGCTCAAGCGTCGCCGAGAATCTGCGCGACCTCGTCGGGCGGGACACCGGCCTTGCGCCGGATCGTCTCCGCGGCGAGCTCGCGGACGTCCACGTTGCCGCGCGGCGTCATAATCGCGAAGCGCTCGGCCATCTGCATCACGACGTGGTCGGGGCCCAGCTCCCGGACATACGACTCGTCCCAGCAGAACGGGGCCCACAGGAAGTGGACCTCACGAAATGTCGCGGCGAGCAGTTCACCGAGGTTTCCGGGCGCGTCGAGATCAATGTACGAGTACGAATCGCCGAAGATGACGCACGTTTCGTCGTAGGGCGCCGCCTCGTTGCGCACGACGCGCTGGACGCCTAGGTGCCCGCCGAGCCCAAGGATCGGCTTGGCGTTGTCCCGGATCATCGCGACCGACTCGTACTTGACGGGGATGTCGACGACCTCATAGAGCTTCGGCATGTACTTCACGCCGAGATCTCCCAGCATCACGCCCTGTACGAGCGGCCGGGTGAAGGCCGGCTCCCACGGTTCGCGACCCAGCTGCCGCATCACCGCGCGGTAGAGGATGTCCGCGCCCGCGGGCGAAGTGTGCGAGTCGGTGACGAAGTATGCGTCCGCGGTCGCGCGCCGGGCGCGGAGCTCTTCGAGCGGGTAGAGCAGGTCGTCCGGCTCAGCAGCGAGGAGCTGCTCGACGGGCCGGGGGCCGACCGGCTGCAGCACAGTGGGAAACAGGTCACCGTAGAGGACGAGCTTGTCGGGGATGACGAGCTGCGCGAGCCGGGCCCCGGCGTGCGCGGCGGCGTCTCGCTGGGTGGCCAGCAGCGCCGTCCACGCGACGATGCTCGCCTCGGGCAGCGGCATCTCGCCCGTGACCTGGCGGACGAAGTCGTTTGCGCCGTGGGCGATAAAGAGCCAGCCGTCCCGCCCCACCACGGCGACGCCGTCCTCCGACGCCGCGCCCGGCGGGTGGGCGGCGGCCGCGGTGGCGCTGCCCGCAAGCAGCCCATCGGCGCCCCCGACACCGAAGCGTCTGCGGGCCTCCCGCGACGCGACGATCCGGCGGGCGACGTCGTGCAGGTCGCGGTCGCGGGCGTCCTCGAGCTCGCGGGCGGTGGGTTCGCGGCCTAGCAGCACGCGGTACAGCTTCGGCGGATCGGTCGCGGCGACCGCGCGGCCCCACCGCGTGGCGGTCCCGGGCGGTGGGGCATCGCGGCGCACCAGATCGCGGAGTCGTATCGGCAGCCGCACGCTCCGGACTGTAGCCCGCGGACACCGCGCGGCGAGCCCTCCCACCCTCCGCATACGATGGGCGCGATGTCCTCTACCGTCTCAACCGGAACTCCCGGCTGGTATGCCGGGCTCCTGCGCGCGCAGGAGCTCGCGCTGCGTCTCACCATCTCCCGGCGCCTCCGGGAGCGCGATGCGAACGTTCCGCTCGGCGGGGCCGCCAACCGCGTGCGCCACCCCACGCTCGGGCACGTCGCAGCCGAGCGGCTCATCCCGGGTGTCGATGCGCCCGGCGGCGAGATGGAGCAACACGTCGCACGGTACGCATGGGCGTTCCGCTTCTGCGAGGGCAAGCACGTGATTGACGTGGGATGCGGCGCGGGGTATGGCAGTTTCCTGCTCTCCTGGGTCGCCGGGCGCGTCGACGGCGTCGATCGGGACCCGATCGCGATCGAGGTCGCACAGCGTGCGTACCCGAATGGCCCCGCGTACTCGGTGGTGGATGGCACCGATGGCAGCCTGCCCACCGCCAACGTCGCGACGTGCTTCGAGGTCCTCGAGCACGTTGATGATCCCGACGCCCTCTGCCGCCAACTCCTCGGGGCTGCACCGGAGGTGCTGCTCTCCTACCCCAACCCGCTGGCCGCGGGCCCCCACCTCAACCCGCACCACCAGGTGGACTGGCCGCTGCGCAGCCTGAAAGCCGCGCTGCACCGGGCGGGCGCCACCGAGCTGGAGCTGTTCCACCAGCGCCTGACGTCGCCTGCGGTGCGACGAGGCGCACCGCCGTGGGCCGCGGTGTGGATGGTCCGCGCGCGGCGCCGCTGAGCCGTCAGACCGTGATCGTCACGCACGCCACCGCACGGGCCGCGGCGGCGTGGTCGTCCACCGGCGTCGGATCGGCCGTGAAGTCACGGTAGCGGGCACCGGCGACATCCTCGGCGGATCGGCGCTGCCACCCGTGCTCGGAATAGCCGAAGACCTCGATCTCGCGGCGGTCGGCAGGCACGTCCGCCAGCAGGTCGTCCAGATCCCCGGCGCCCAGCACGCGCAGCCAGCGCAGCTTTTCGCTGAAGCCGAACGGGACCGTGAGCAGGATGCGACCACCAGGCTTCGTCACCCGCAGCAGCTCGGCCAGCGCCTTGCGAGCCTCGGCCGCCGGGTCCGCCGCGACCGCGATGTCCGAGCCATAGACGGCGTTGTCCATCCCGACGTGCTCGAGCGTCGAGACGCACACGATGGTGTCGAAGTGGTCGTCGGGGAACGGCAGGCCTCGCAGGTCGGCGCCGAGGTAGGTGACGTCGTACTCGGGGAACGTCGTGTCCTCGATGACCAGCGTCGCGATCGTCAGCTCATCTGCGAGTGGGCGGAACCGCTCGATTATGTGGGCGTGGTTGAGCACTGAGCCCGCGTCGAGAACCCGGCCCGCGGGCCTGCGGGCCATGAGCCATGGGTACTCGACGACGCGCTCGTCGAGACCGACGCCGTACTGGTCGGGCAGATCCCGGCCCTCGGTGAACAGCACCTGGAACGCCGCGTCGTCGAGCGCAGTCTGCACGAACGCGCTGTGCAGCGCGTTGTACTCGTGCGTCCACGGTGCGTCCGGCGTCGGGAGCAGCAGCTCCCGCGCCTGAACCCGTCGCAGTTGCGCGACGAACCGGTCGAGCTCCCGACCGATGCGCTGGCGCTCTACGTGCTCGGCGCCGAGCTGTTCGATGAGTCTCACGTCGGTGTCGTGCTGACGGCGCAGTTCGGCCTGCAGCCGCGCCTCGGACTCCGCGACGCGCGACTGCAGGACCGCCAGCGCATCGGCCGTGCGCCGGTCGCTGCGTGCGACGGCGTCGGCAAGCACGTTGTTGATGCGGTCCTGGTGGTAGGTGTAGGGCAGGATCGCGCGGCGCACGGCGCTGCGCCCCAGCCCGCCGAGGCGCCCCATCCGCGAGCGGACACCCGGGAAGTGGGTGCGCAGATCGAGTCCGCCGCGATCGTGGTTGGCCCGCGAGAGCAGCCAGGAGCCCAGCTCGCTGACCGGCGGGTCGGGGTCGATGTGCGTGGCGATCGATTGAAGTCGCTGGAGCATCGCCTGTCCGCTGGCCGTGGGCGAGTACCGGTCACGGAGCTCGTGGGCGCCGCGAGCGGCGCGCCGGCCGGCTTCCTCGCGGTCCTCGCAGGCCTCGCGCATCGCGCGTGCCGCGTCGTCGAGGTCTGGATCTGCCCACTGCGCCTCGGCCGGGTAGGGGTCCGAGCCCGCCCCGACCGCCACGAGCTCGTAGTCGACGAGCCAGCTGTTGCGCTCGTCCATGAAGTCGACATTTCCGGAGTAGCCCGTCGCGATGACCGGCTTGCCGAGGTACATGGCCTCGGCCATCGTCAGGCCGAACCCCTCGGAGCGATGGAGCGACACGTACGCGTCGCAGCTGTTCATCAGCCGGTCCTTGTCCCGCGGTGCGAGGTACCCGTCGATGATCACGATGTCCGGCCGGCCCGCAACGGCATCGACGACCTGGGCGTGCAGCTCAGGGTGCCGCGCGTGGTTGATCGACTTGAGGACGAGCGCGGTGCCGTCGTCCGGACCGAACGCGCGCGTGTACGCGTCGATCGCCCCCAGCGGGTTCTTGCGGGCGAAGAGGCTGTTGTAGTCGTACGAGTACAGGAACGTGAAGGCGTCCGGCCAGCCGTACTCACCGGGCCGCAGCGGCTCGGCCACCTGCCACGACAGGGGCATCGGCATGCGCAGCACCGGGACGGGCGCCACGGCGGAGAGGGCATCAGCGATGAATCGGCTGCCGACCCACACCTCGTCCACGTGCCTGAACGCGTCCGCAAAGCGCGGTGGAATCGTCGACAGCTCCCACCACCACACGCCGACCGTGTGGTGGCCCTCGAAGAAGCGGGGCCCAGCCGCGCTGGCGAACCACGGGAACATGTCCGCGTTGACGCAGACGACGTTCACCGGAAAGGGCGCGGTGATCTCGTCCGTGGCGATGTAGTGGTGCTGCTGGCGGCTGCTCTCCACGGCCAACGACACCGGATGGACCGCCACGCCGACGGCGTCCAGGCCGCCCACGAGCTGGCGCGCGATTTCCGCGACGCCGAGCTCCGCCTGGAGATACCCGACGACGTTCGCGCCGAGGCGGCGCGGCGGCGGCCCGGGCTCGGGGTCCGGCGAGGGCGCAGCCGGCGCGGGGGCCGGACCGGGGGGCAGCAGTGCGTTCGGGACGGGGACCTGCTCGCGCCCGTGCGTCCACACCCAGTGGTGGAACGCTTTGGCGTCGGGGCCGGCGACGTGCGGATAACTCGACTGGAGGTCAGGCCGACCGCGCCAGATCTCGTAGTGATAACGGCTGATGCCTGGCGCGTCGGGCGCGGGCTGGCGCAGCCAGGTGACGAACGCCTCTTCGGAGGCGGCGTCGGCAGGGGGCTCGATCTCCCCCGCCTCGCGCCCCTGCCGATAGAGAGCCCGCATGCACGCGTCGATCCGCAGGCCCGATGGCAGCACGTCGAGGTCATACGGCAGGGACTTCACGGCCTCGAAGCCGTTCTCGCGCAGGGCGTCGGCGTACTCGTGGCAGATCGTGCGCAGTGCCGGGTGGTCGCTGACCACGACCCGGTTCTGGTGCTTGCTGAGCTCATCGGGACGGTCCGGGGAGAAGCCGCTGAAGTGAAAGAAGCGCAGCGGCCGACCGTTGACGGTGAAGCCGTCTTCACCGTGGCCCAGCTTGCGCGTCGCGATGTTCCAGTAGGCGATGTTGTAGGCCGGATCACGGAGGATCGCGAGGTCCGGGACGAGCCCCGGCACGAAGTCCACCCACCGTTGATCGACGAATAGTCCCTCTGCGGGCGCGACGACGCAGTCGGTGCGCAACCGCTCGGACCACCAGTCGATGAGCATGTCCGTCTGCGCCGACGCCGACAGGCCGATGAAGCCGAGGTTGTATGAGCCGGCGACCAGGATCGCCGGCTCGTCCGGGATGCACCCGTCGCGCGGCATGGGCTCGGTGAGGTGCGGCGTGAGCACGATGGGGTGCTCACGCAGGAGCGCCTCGAGCTCGGTCATGCGGCTGTGGACCTGGATGTCCGGATCGAAGTACGCGACGCCGCTGCCGTCGTCGTGGTGGCGCAGCATGTGCTGCAGCAGCCACGGCTTGACCGCTGTCGAGAGCTCGATGACCGAGTACCGCGTCGCCAGGTCCGCGAACTCGCCGGCCGCAAAGTCCAGGTCGGCGGGACGCACGAGCGTGAACGGCTCACCCTCCCCGTCGAGGTGGCCATCGACCTCGTCGATGATGAGGACGAAGCACGCGCCGTCGGGGTGATGCTCGCGGAACGACCTCGCAAGCACGCGAGCGTGCGCGAGGTAATTGTGGGCGATGATCGTGCAGATGTTCATGGTCCGGTGCGGCGCCGGGTGGGCCGCGGGGATCGATGAGGCTACGTCGGAACGCCCTGCTGCGCAGCGCTGTCGACCGCCCGCTGGCCTTCCGGATCGAGGTCACGGGCGAGGGCGTTGAGGCCGCCGCGCGTACCGAGCTGCCACGAGCGGGTGGTGTCGAAGCCGGCGGCGGTCATCAGATCGACGAGCGCCGTCATGTTCGGCGCCCAGTGGCACGTGAAGTCGTTGCCGAGCGTCGAGCCGGGGTAGAACTGCGCGATCGAGAACCCTGGAAGGTGCTTGCTGAAGGCCGTGAGGGCGTGCATGTTCCCGTCCTCATCGACGAGCCCCTCGTCGATGACGTGCGTCTCGACGATGACCTGCGTGCCGGTGCGGCTAACGTCCCAGATCTTGTCGAGCGCGAGCAGCGGATGGCGCAGGTGGTACAGGACCCCGGAGAACAGGATGAGGTCGAACGTCCCGTAGACGTCGGGGTCGAGGTTGTAGACGTTGTCAGCCTTGAACTCGACCTTCGAGCCGATGATGTCCCGGACGACCGAGAAGCCGGTCTGGTCGGCGTGCACATGGTCGATCGCCAGCACCTCCGCACCACGGCGCTCCATCTCGAACGCGTAGTACCCGTCGCGCGTGCCGATATCGAGGACCCGCATGCCGTCCAGATCGTCGGGGATCTGAAGGAGCTCCAGCAACCGCTCACAGTCCTGCCCGCCGGGGGTGACCACGCCGGGGGCGACCTCGATCCGATGCCACCAGTGGGGAACCGTCGCGATTCGTTCGCGGATCGCGTCAACGTCATGTGCCATAGGCCCCGAGCCTACACGCGGGCCGCGCGGCGGTGACGCCAGCGATGCCCCAGCCCCTAATGTGAAGGACGATGGCCATTTCCTCGTCCGAACTGCCCGCCGTCGCAGTCGATCGTGTTTCCAAGCGGTTCCGTGTCCCGCGGGAGCAGGTCCACACCCTCAAGGAGCGGGCGCTGCACCCCTTCCGCAATCCTGGGTACGACGACCTGCGGGCGCTGCGCGACGTCTCGTTCACCGTCGGGCGTGGCGAGTTCTTCGGCATCTGCGGCCGCAACGGCTCCGGGAAGTCCACGCTGCTGAAGTGCCTGGCGGGGATCTACTCGACCGACGAGGGCCGCATCTGGGTCAACGGCCGGATGTCGACGTTCATCGAACTCGGCGTCGGTTTCAACATGGACCTGCCGGCACGCGACAACATCCTCATCAACGCGACGATGCTCGGCCTCTCGCCACGCGAGGCGCGTCGGCGCCACGACGCGGTCATGGACTTCGCAGAGCTCCAGGACTACTCCGAACTCAAGCTGAAGAACTACTCCTCCGGCATGCTAGTACGCCTCGCGTTCGCGGTCATGATCCAGGTCGATGCGGAGATCCTGCTCATCGACGAGGTCCTTGCAGTCGGCGACGCCGCCTTCCAGCAGAAGTGCTTCGAGGAGTTCGCGCACGTCCGCACCCGGGGCTGCACCGTCCTGCTCGTCACCCACGACATGCAGTCCGTCCAGCGATTCTGCGATCGGGCCATCCTCCTCGAGCACGGACAGCCCATCATGACCGCGGATGCCACGGCCGTCGGCACGCGCTACCTCGAACTGAACTTCAGTCGCCAGGCACGAGACGAGGCGGCGGGGCGCCATTACGTGGCCGATGCCCCGGCCGCTGACGAGGCGCTGCGGTTCGGCACCGGCGATGCGGAGATTGTTCGCGCCTGGTTCGAAGACGCCGACGGCCAGGAGAAGGAACTGCTCGAGGCGCCCAAGCGCGCGACCCTGGCCGCTGAGGTGCGTTTCCACAAGGACGTGGAGCACCCAGCCTTCTCCTTCAATGTCGCCAACAACGCGGGTCACCAGGTCTTCGCCGGTTCGTCCGTGGCCACGGAGCCCCTCCCCGGCGTGTTCCGGGCGGGAGAGACTGCGACGTATCGCTTCGGCTTCGACAACTACCTGCACCAGGACCGCTACGTCGTGACGGCGGCGATCCAGGTCGGCCAGACCATGCTCGACTACCGCAGCGACCTCGTCGAAGTCATGGTCAAGAACCTCCACGACTCCGGCTCCCTTGTCGAGCTGCCGTACACGGTGCACGTCGACCGGCCGGCGACGCCCTCATCGGTGGAAGTCTCGCGGTGAGCACCGCCGCCCCGCCCGCGGCGCCGCCCGTCGCTCAGGACTCGATCCCGGAGATCGCCGCGATCGCTGACCGTCTCGGTCCGCCCATTGAAGGACCCACCGCGCTCGGCGGCGGGTGGCACCGCCTCGCGCATCTCACATGGACGCTCAGCACCACGGACTTCAAGCTGAAGTTCTTCGGGTCGGTCCTGGGATACCTGTGGCAGATCATGCGGCCGCTGATGATGTTCGGCGTCCTGTTCGTCGTTTTCTCGCTGTTCCTGCGACTGGGCAACGCCGTCGAGTATTACCCCGTCGCGCTGCTGTCGGGCATCGTCCTCTACACGTTCCTGAACGAGTCGACGTCCGGGGCGGTCAACTCGCTGGTCAATCGCGAAACGCTCGTCCGCAAAGTGCAATTCCCGCGTCTCGCGATCCCGATCTCCGTCGTGCTCACGGCGCTCTTCAACCTCGCCCTCAACCTCATCCCCGTCGTCGTTGCGCTGCTCATCCTGGGCGGCACGCCGATGTGGACGTGGCTCCAGCTGCCGCTGCTGTTCCTGCTGCTCACTATCTTCGCCCTCGGCCTGTCGATGATGCTCTCGGCGCTGTTCGTGCGCTACCGCGACGTCGAGCCGATCTGGGACGTCGCCCTGCAAACGCTGTTCTACGCGTCGCCGGTCATCTACCCCATCGACCTGCTGCTCGACGACCCCAAGTACGCCACGCTCGGGGAGTGGCTCGTCCGCCTGAATCCCTTCGCGGCAATCCTCCAGCAGTTCCGTCACGACTTCATAGCCCCGAGCCACATGACCGCGGCCGACGCGGTGGGCGGGGCGCAGTGGCTCCTCATCCCCGCAGCGATCATCGTCGTTACGAGCGTTTTCGGCTTTGTGATCTTCCGCCGGGCCGCGCCGCGCGTCGCCGAGGAGCTCTAGGTCGACACCCGATGGCGCAGCAGGCGCACTGCAGCACGCCTGCCCCGCCACGAGGAACGCCCGGCAGGGAGCTGGTCGAGACGGGCGCTCATGATCGAACCGGCGGCCTGAGCGGACCAGCCCGCGGCCATGTCCGCAGCGGCGCGTTCCCCAAGGCGGGCGGCAAGCGCGGGGTCGGCCACGAGACGGCGCATGCCGGCGGCAGCCGCGTCGAGATCCGGGTCGGCCCACCATCCGTCGGGCGGGTACGGCGTCCCCTCGCCGATCGGCACGAGCTCGTACGGGACGAGCACGGCATTCTCGTCGTTGACGTAGTCGAGGGTGCCCGAGTACGCCGTGACGACCACCGGCTTTCCAAGCGCCATCGCCTCTGCGGGCGTGAAGCCGAAGCCCTCCGCGCGGTGGAGCGACAGGACGGCGTCACTGCGCTGGACGAGCGCGTCCATGACGCCCCGATCCACGTAGCCGGGCAGGACGTGGATGTCCGGATGGCCCGCTGCCCCATCGAGTAGCGCAGCATGCTCGGCCGGATGGGCGGCCTCGTCGATGCACTTAATGACGAGCGAAGGGCCTTCACCCGGCGCGAACGCACGGCGGAACGCCTCGATCGCGCCGTGCGGGTTCTTCCGATCGACGCTGGAGTAGTAGCCGAACACGGTGAGGAACAGGAAGCCGTTCGGGAGGCCGAGTTCGGCGCGGGTCAGCAAGCTAGCGTCTGCGCGGCGTACGGGGATCCGCACCTGCGTGACGGGCACGCCGGCGGCGACCGCGGGCGGCTCGATCGCGGCCGCGATGTGACGGGAGCCGACCCAGACCTCATCAACGTGCGCAAAGGCGGGATGCAGCGCCGCGGGGAATGACGTGACCTCCCACCACCACAGTCCGACGGTATGACGGCCGGCGAAGAACCGGGGCCCGACGGCCGCCGCGAATCCCGGTGTCTCCGACGGCGTCAGGCACAGCACCGTGATGGCGAACCGCGCGTGGTGCCAGTCCACCGAGGAGAAGGGCACGCCCTGGCGCGAGACCGACAGCTCGGGTGGCTCGATGGGCAGCACCGGGACACCGGCCGCGTCGAGAGCGGCGACGACTGCACGAGCGGCCTCGCCAACGCCCGATTCGGCCCGCAGGTTGCCGACGACGTTGACGCCCTGCGTCATGCGAAGCCGGCGCGCTGGAGCCGGAGCGGGACGGCGTGGTTGGCGCGGTCGGCCCAGAGCTGCGGGTTGTAGAACGGATCGCGCCGCCCGGCGTACTGCAGGAGCTCACGGACGGCAACGGCTGCACCCCGGGGCGCTGCGCCCACGAGGCGCAGGCGTGCGTGCGGCGTCACGACGACGCGCTCGACCGCGAGTGTCGCCGCGGTCAGCGCGAGGCGGTCGAGGCCGCTGTTGATCCCACCCGCGGCCTGCAGGGCCGCGCGGTCGAAGGCCACGACCCCGGCGGCCGCGCTGCGATTTGTCACCATCGTCAGCTCCGGGGCGGGATCCTTTGCGTCCGGGTCAGCGCCGGGATGCACGGGAAGGGGTACGCCAGCCGGAAGCGCGACCCCGGCATGGACGACCCGGCCGACGTCGTCGACCACCAGCGCGCCGGCGGCAGCGACGCCTTCCTCGCGCACGAACCCGGCGAGCTCGTCCAGCCACCCGTCGCCCTCGGGCACCACGAGCTCCTCGAAGAGCACTACGACCGCTGCTGATGTGGCCGTGAGCCCGGCGGCGGCCAGGCCGCCCCATGTCCCGGCGGGTCCGGCCACCACCGCGATCCTTTCGCGGGGGTCGACGTCCTGTGCGGTGACGACCGTCACCCGGACGCCTTCCCGTGAATCGGCTGCAAGAGCTTCGACCGCGGCGCGGGCATCCTCGGACAGGCCGTCGGGCAGCGGAACGATGAGGTCCGCGATCAGCTCGGGGTCGCGCTCGTGTACGACGCGAAAGCGGCCGGGAATGCCGAGCGCCTCGGCGCGTGCCGGCACACCGGTCGCGCGGAGGTGGTCCTCGACGGCCTCCCGCCCGCGCTCGTACGCCTCGGGCTTGGCGTACACCCCCTGGGCTGCCGATCCCGGGTGCACGCCCCAGTGGTACAGCACTTCGGCAGCGTGCCCGACCCGCGCGCCCGCGGCGGCGAGACGAAGCACGAGGTCATGGTCCTGTGCGCCGTCAAAGGCACCGCGCCAGCCGCCGACCCGTTCGACGAGCGCGCGGCGGTACACACCGAGGTGGAGGGTGTACATGCACGCCCGCAGGTACTCGGGTGACCAGCCGGGCTTCAGCGCCGGCGCAAAGCGGGCGCCCCCGGGCAATTCCTTGTCATTGTCGGTGTACAGGACGTCGAGACCGGGATCCGCGGCGAGCCGGGCACCTACCGCAGCGACGGCGCCGGGCTCCAGCGTGTCGTCGTGATCGAGCGGCGCGACGTACTCGCCGGTCGCCAGCGCCAGTGCCGCGTTCGTCGCTGCAGAGATCCCGCCCGCGACATCGAGCCGCGTCAGTACGACTCGCGGATCGGACGCGGCATCCTCCAGCACGGCGCGCACGGCGGGATCTCGCGAGCCATCGTCCGCCATGCACAGTTGCCAGTTCGGCGCCGTCTGCTCCAGCACGGATGCGATCGTGCGCTGCAGAAATTCGGGGGGCGGGTCGTGGACGGGAACGAGCAGGGATATGACGGGCGCCGCCCCAGAGAGCCGTCCACCTACGTCCCGGGCTGCCGGGACGGCGCGGCCACCGAGTAGCCCACCAGCCGCCGCTACCATCGCCCGCACGGAGGAGAACAAGGGCTCTCGGTCGAGCGTTAGCACTGGATGGCCCCACGCCGCCCAGGCATAGTCAGCGTTGGCGCCCTGCGGCACGTCAGTACGGAGGACGAGCGTGTGCTCATCCACGCCGAGCCCCGTGAGGTCCAGCTCAAACGGGAGCCAGCGCCGGTGGCCCCTCCTAGCGAGGGGATCGACGGTCCGCTCGGCGTGCGCTGCCGTCATCCCCGCCGAGTCTCGCACGGTGGCCGAGAACCGGACGCCGCCACGATTGCCCAGCCGGTCACCCCGGCGGATACCGACGAACGCCCGGAACCGGAGCCCCCTCGCCGGCAGAATGCGGAAAGTGACGGCGAGCGGCGGATCGGCGTGCAGCCCGGAGAGCGCGACGCCGTCAATGGCGATCTCGTCGATCCACTTGCCGGTGTCGCCGTCGTGGGCGGCATGCATACCCGCAAGAGGTATCCGCGTACGGGCCGCCCCCGCGCGCGCCGCCTCGAGCATGTCGGCGCGGCCGGCGCGCGCTACCTGTCGGAGGCGGCCGTGGGGCGCCCCCTCGGCCGTCCTGCGCGCCACAGCAAGCTGGTGCTCGCGGGCCTCCACCTGGAGCCGCAGCCGCAGAAGCTCGTACTCCACCTCCGCCCGATGGGACCGCCCGTCGTCGCGCTCGTCTGACACGCGGCGGACTGTACCCCCGGTGGATACCCGTCCGCTGCCCCGGCGTCTAGGATGACCGGGTGGGATCAGCGGCAGACGACGAAGCGGCTGCGCGCGCCAATGAGCTCCGCGCGCGCATCCTCGACCTCGTCCACGAATATCACGACGCCGCGTTCCCCCCCCGCGAGTTCGCCCCCGGGTCCACGCCCGTCCCCGTCGCCGGCCGCGTATTCGACGCCCACGAGGTCACCCACCTCGTCGATGCCTCTCTCGACTTCTGGCTCACTGCGGGCAGGTTCGCCTCCGAGTTCGAACGTCGCTTCGCACGCGAGGTCTTCGGGCTGCGCCACACGCTGCTGGTGAACAGTGGGTCGTCGGCGAACCTCGTAGCCGCGAGTGCGACGACATCACCCCACAACGGGGCCCGCCAGGTCAAGCCAGGCGACGAGTTCATCACCGTCGCGACCGGCTTCCCAACGACGGTGAATCCGTATATCCAGCACGGCGTCGTTCCTGTGTTTCTCGACGTCGAGGTCGGCACGTACAACATCGACGTCACCCACCTCGAGGACGCGCTGAGCCCGAAGACCCGCGCGGTCATGCTGGCGCACACCCTGGGCAACCCTTTCGACCTCGACACGATCACCGCGTTCTGCCGCCAACACGACCTCTGGCTTATCGAGGACTGCTGCGACGCGGTAGGTAGCACGTACCGCGGCCAGCCGGTCGGGTCGTTCGGAGACCTCGCCACGGTGAGCTTCTTCCCAGCACACCACCTCACGATGGGCGAGGGCGGCGCGGTCCTCTGCAACAGCGGCCGGCTGAAGGTCATCGCCGAGTCCTTCCGCGACTGGGGCCGCGACTGCTGGTGCGAGCCGGGCAAGGAAGACACGTGCGGAAAACGGTTCGACCAGCGGCTCGGTGAGCTCCCTGCAGGCTACGACCACAAGTACACGTACTCGCACCTCGGATACAACCTCAAGGTCACAGACATGCAGGCGGCTGTCGGCGTGGCGCAGCTCGACAAACTCGGCGACTTCACGGCAGCACGGAGGGCAAACTTCTCGCGACTGCACCAGGGTCTCGCGGACCTCGAGGACGCCTTGGTCCTGCCGCGTGCCACCGAGCACGGCGATCCGTCGTGGTTCGGCTTCCCGCTCGCCGTCCGGCCCGGCGGGCCAATCGACCGCAACACGCTCGTGCGCAACCTCAACGAGCGCAAGGTCCATACGCGGCTGTTGTTCGGCGGGAACCTGCTCCGCCAGCCGGCGTACCGTGGTATTGAGCACCGCGTCGTCGGCACGCTCGCCGGGTCGGACTACGTCACGGACAACGTCTTCTGGCTCGGTGTGTTTCCCGGGCTGCACGCTGGGCACATCGACTACGCCATCGATGTGGTGCGCGATCTCGTCGAGATCAGCCGGCCGCCTGGTGTTGGGAGATCTGCCCAAGCGTCGTAGCGCGCACGTCACCGCCGTCACGGTACGCGAGGAACCACTCGACGATCGTATCGAGCGCCTGGTCGAGCGCCCACCTCGGGCGCCAGCCGAGCAGCTCACGCGCCCGCGCGGAGTCGAGCGTGAGGAAGTGGGCCTCGTGCGGCGAGAGCCGCTCGTCGAGCTTCCAGCGCAGATCGTCCGGCCATAGCACCGTGAGCCGGTCGACGATCGTGCGTACCGCCTGAGCGCCGTCGGGGTCGGGGCCGAAGTTGAAGCCGGTGTCGGCGTCCGGCTGCTCCTCGAACAGCGCCTGGGCGAGCATCAGGTACCCGGCGAGGGGGTCGAGGACGTGCTGCCAAGGACGCACCGCCTCCGGCCGCCGGATCGGGATCGGAGTACCCGCGAGCGCCGCACGCATGATGTCCGGGACCAACCGGTCCTCGCCCCAGTCGCCGCCGCCGATCACGTTCCCCGCGCGGGCGGACCCCACACGCGCCGCCCCGGGCTCGCGAAAGTACGAGCGGCGGTACGCGTCCGTCACGAGCTCGGCTGCGCCCTTCGAACTCGAGTACGGGTCGTGACCGCCCATCGGGTCGTCCTCCGTGTACGGACGATTCCGACCACGGTCGTCGTAGCACTTGTCGGACGTCACGACGACGACGGACCGGACGGACCCGCTGTGACGGACCGCGTCGAGCACGTGCGCGGTCCCCATGACGTTCGTCGCGTAGGTCTCGACAGGCTCGGCGTACGAGCGGCGGACGTACGGTTGCGCGGCAAGGTGCAACACGACGTCGGCGTCGGCGTCAGCGATCGCTGCGGCAACACGCTCGCGCTCGCGCACATCGACGCGGAGGTCGGCGTGCAGGTCGTCCGCGACCTGGGCAGCGGCAAACAGCGCCGGTGACTCGGGTGCCTCGTCGGAGAGGCCGATGACCCGTGCTCCCATGCTCGCCAGCCACAGCGAGAGCCACGCCCCCTTGAACCCGGTATGGCCGGTGACGACGACGGTACGCTGCGCCCAGAAGCCTGGATCTACGCCCAGGTCCGCCACGGCGGGTCCCCTTCGTCCCACAGGCGCTGGAGCGTGAGTCGATCGCGCAAGGTGTCCATCGCTTGCCAGAAGCCCTCGTGCCGATAAGCCGCGAGCTCGCCGTCGCGTGCGAGTCGCCCCAGCGGTTCGTTCTCCCACGGCGTGCCGTCCCCGGAGATGTAGTCGCCGACCGACGGGTGCAGCACGAAGTAGCCACCGTTGATCCACGCGCCGTCGCCTCGCGGCTTCTCCTGGAAGCTCCGCACGAGCGGAGCGCCCGCATCCAGCCCGAGCGCCCCAAAGCGTCCTGTTGGCTGCACGGCTGTCACGGTCGCCTTGCGGCCATGCTCGCGGTGGAACGCCACAAGCGCACCAACGTCCACGTCACTGACGCCGTCGCCATAGGTGAAGAGGAACTCGTCCTCGCCCTCCAGGTAGGGCAGGACCCGCTTGAGCCGCCCGCCGGTCATCGTCGCCTCACCCGTCTCGATCAAGGTGACGCGCCACGGCTCGGTCGTGGATGCGTGGATCGCCATTTCGCCCGAGCGCATGTCGAACGTCACGTCGGACGTGTGCAGGGTGTAGTTCGCGAACCACTCCTTGATCACGTAGCCGAGGTACCCGACGCAGATGATGAAGTCGTTGACGTCGTGCGACGACAGCTGCTTCATGATGTGCCAGAGCATCGGTTTGCCACCGATCTCCACCATGGGCTTCGGCCGGGTGGAGGTTTCCTCCGCCAGTCGTGTGCCCCGTCCACCAGCAAGGATGACCGCCTTCATCGGCGCGGATGCTAGTCGGCCGCTAGCCTGCCGTGCCGATGCGGGCCACCACCACCTCTCTTGACGGCGTCGTGCTCATCGAGCCCGCCGTCCATGGCGACCACCGCGGGTTCTTCCACGAGAGCTACCGCGAGGACGCTTGGGCCGCAGCGGGAATCCCGACGTCCTGGATTCAGGACAACCATTCGCGATCCCGCCAGGGCATCGTGCGCGGCATGCACTTCTCGATCGGGGCGGGTCAGGCCAAGCTCGTGCGCTGCGGACGCGGGCGGATCCTCGATGTCGTTGTTGACCTGCGCCGGTCGTCGCCGACCTACGGCCAATGGGAGGGCTTCGAGCTGGACGATGAGGCCCTTCGACAGGTGTACATTCCGATCGGGTTCGCCCATGGCTTCTGTGTGCTGTCGGATGTCGCGGACGTCATCTACAAATGCTCGTCGTACTACGATCCCGCCGTCGAACGCGGCTTCCGGTTTGACGATCCCGACGTCGGCATCGCCTGGCCCGATGAGTTGGAGCTCGACGTTTCCGACCGTGACCGCACGGCGCCGCTGCTGCGAGAGATCGCTGACGATCTGCCGTTCTGAGCCGACGCATCACGTACGGGGAGGCCACCTCGTTCCGTATCGTCCTGATGGCGAGGACACGCTGAGCCATGTCGACCCACTCTGACCTCACCACCGAACAGCAGCTGCGCGCCCGCGTCACCGAGCTCGAGGCCGAACTCGCCGAGCAGGCTGCGCGCACCGAAGCGGCGATCGCGGCGGCCCAGCGCCGTTCGTACTGGCCGGACCGGTTGCAGCTCGACTTCGATGCGATCATGGCCCACCCGGTGCTGCGGTTCACCGTGCTCATCCCGCTGAAGGTGCGCGGCGCCGGCCGGCGGCTGCGCTGGTACGCCCAGCGGGCCCGCGGCGGATGAGCCGCACGGTTTCGGTCATCGTCCCCGTGCGCGACGGCGCGCGGTACCTGCGTGAACTGCTGGACGCGGTCGCCGCCGAGCCGGCCGACGAGATCCTCGTCGTGGACTCGGGCTCACGCGACGGGTCGGTCGACATCGCCCGGGCTGCCGGTGCGCGGGTGCTGGAGATCGACCCGGCGGACTTCGGTCACGGCCGCACCCGCAACCTCGCCGCCTTGGAGGCCTCGGGCGACGTTCTCGCGTTCCTCACGCAGGACGCGACGCCCGCCCCCGGCTGGCTCTCGGCCCATCTCGAGGCCCTGGATCTCGACCCGCGTGTGGGCGTGAGCTTTGGACCGCACCTGCCTCGGCCGGACACGTCGCCGATGATTGCGCGCGAGCTCACGGAGTTCTTCGGCTCGTTCTCCCCCGACGGCGTTCCTGTGCTCCAGGGACCGGGCGACGAGCCGTTCCTCTCCAACGTCAACGCCTGTTACCGGCGGACGTGCTGGGAGGAGATCCGCTTCCGCGACGTGGCCTACAGCGAGGACCAGGCCTTCGGCCGCGACGCCTTGGAGGCCGGCTGGCTGAAGGTCTACCACCCGGGCGCCGGCGTGCTGCACGCCCACGACTACGGACCGGTGGAGTTCGCGCGCCGCTACTTCGACGAGTACCGCGGGCTGCGCGAGACGACCGGCCATGTCGAGCCGGTGGCGCCTCGCGAGTCGCTCAGCTACGTCAAGGTCCAGGTCGCGGGCGACCGCGCGTGGATGGCGTCCCAGGGGTTGTCCGGCGCAGATGCCGCGCGCTGGACCGCCCGCTCGGTCGTCCACCATGGCGGCCGGCGCGTCTTCAGCGCGCTCGGCTCACGTGCGGACCGACTGCCGCCCGCGGTGCGCGGCGCGATCTCGCTCGAAGGACGGACCGACGGCGGTGGCGGCGACCACGACGGCGTGGCCGTCGAGACTCCGCCCGAGCCGTCGGGGCGCGTCATCCCGCCGAAGCACGACGCGCATCCGCTCGACGCGACACTCCGCGTCCTGCGCGACGGCCCCGTGCCCCTGCTGCCCGTCACCGCGGACGCGGCCGAGCGCGAGCGCTTGCGCATCGCCGTCGTCATCCCCCACTTCCGTGAGGGCAGCGGCGGACACCGCACGATCTGCACCCTGGTGCGGGGGCTGGAAGCGCGTGGCCACGTGGTCTCGCTGTGGCTGCACGACCCGGCGGGCATCCACGCCGGCGACGCCGACTCGGTCGTGCGCTCGCATGTCGACTCGTGGTTCGGCCCCGTCGCCGCACCGGTTTACAAGGGCTTCTCCCAGTGGCATGGCGCCGACGTCGTCGTTGCGACGGGCTGGCAGACCGTGCACCCCGCGCTGCTGCTCGACCAGGTCCGTGCGCGCGCGTACCTGGTGCAGGATCACGAGCCGGAGTTCTACGCGACCTCGGCCGACCGGATGTTCGCCGAGGACACGTATCACCGCGGGCTGTACGTGATCGCGGCGTCGCCGTGGCTGCGCGACCTGGTGCGCGACCAGTACGGCGCTGATGGCACCGCCTTCGAGCTGGGCGTCGACCACACGATCTACGGCGCGGACGAGGCGATCCCGCGCCGCGACGACACCGTCGTGTTCTACGGCCGCGGGGCCACCCCGCGCCGGGCGACCGAGCTGGGCTGGCTCGCGCTAGCCGAACTGCGCCAGCGCCGCCCAGACGTACGGATCGTGGCCTACGGCGACAGCGCCCCGAACTGGGAGCAGCCGTTCCCGTACGAGTTTCTCGGCGTCGTCACGCCCGTGGAGCTGGCGGCGCTGTACCGCCGCGCGACCGCCGGACTGGTGCTCTCGCTGACGAACTACTCGCTCATCCCGCAGGAAATGATGGCCTGCGGCCTGCCGCTGGTCGACCTGCGCGGCGGATGCTCCGAGGCGATGTTCGGCGAAGACGGCCCGGTGGAACTGGCGAACGCGGACCCGGTCGCCCTCGCCGACGCGCTGGAGCGTCTCCTCGACGACCCTGCGGAGTGGTCACGCCGCTCGACGGCCGGCCTGTCGTGGGCCGCCGAGCGGACGTGGGATGCGGCGGTGGACGCCGTCGAGCACGGACTCCGCGAGAGTCTGCGCGTCCGTGCCCGAGACGCCGTCTAACGAACCCGCTTTGTCTGCGCCTTGCTGACCACCCCGACGAACGGGTAGCCGGCTTCGCTGGGCACGCGCACGCGGAACTTCAGCTTGCTCCCCGGACGCACG